>Ga0187803_10000015_pt1 | contig 70159 bp, 63 predicted proteins | sample NC_wetland_sal_i_2_FD_132425 | JGI IMG/M metagenome (GOLD analysis project Ga0187803, IMG submission 132425) | Wetland sediment microbial communities from Neuse River Estuary, North Carolina, USA - Control_3 | ecosystem: Environmental > Aquatic > Freshwater > Wetlands > Sediment | place: USA...
AAGGCATTCCTGATCTTCGGCAACAACACGCTGACGACCTACGCCAACAGCTCGGCCGTCTATGACGCGCTGATGAAGCTCGACTTCATCGTCTGCGCGGACTTGTTCATGACGCCGACGGCGGAGTTGGCGGATATCGTGCTGCCGGCGGCGGCCTGGCCGGAACTCGATCAGCTCGCCGGCCTGCCGACCGTCGCCGCCAATGTGGTGGTCGCTCAGCAAAAGGCCGTTCAGATCGGCGAATGCAAAGCGGACGAGGAGATTTTCATCGCGCTGGCGCGGCGGATGAAGCTGCCGGTCGGCACGGAGGCGTTGCGCGATGTCCTCGATGCGCAGCTCAAGGCCGGCGGCATCGGCATGACCTTCGAGCAATTGACCCAAAAAGGCTTCGTCAAGGTCCCGTTCAAGTACCGCAAGTACGAGGACGGCGGCTTCAAGACGCCGACGAAGAAGATCGAGCTCTATTCGACGCGCCTCGAACAGCTCGGCTACTCGCCTTTGCCCTATTACGAAGAGCCGCCGGAGAGCCCGGTTGCGACCCCCGGCATCGCCAAGGATTATCCGCTGGTGCTGACCACGGGCGGGCGCATTTCGTTCTATTTCAACTCCGAGCACCGGCAGATCGAGAAACTGCGCAAGGCAAGCCGCTATCCGGTGGCGGAAATCCATCCGGAAACCGCCGCCCGTTTCGGAATCGTCCATGGCGACTGGATGTGGATCGAAACAAGGCGCGGGCGCATGCGGCAGAAGGCCAAGATCACCTCCGGCATCGATCCGCGCGTCATCAATGCCCAGTTTGGCTGGTGGTTTCCGGAAGAGCCCGGGCCCGATTACGGCGTGTGGAAATCGAACGCCAATCTGTTGACGGATAATCAGCCGCCTTACGATCCGGCGATGGGAACTTATCAGCTTCGCGGTCTGCTCTGCCGTGTCGCGCCGGCGGGACATGCCGCCTGATTGCTCCGATTTAGCTGTTGCGAAAGGGTATCAACCCCCATCCATGGCGCTTCGTTGCCGGGATCGCGTTGTATGAGCCCAAGCGGTCGTGGGCAAGGGAAGGCTTGACCAAAGGCGTGTCAACGGAGAAGCTTGGTCCCTTCTCGGGGAAAATAAATTGGGCAGGGAGGAAGCCATGAAGATCGGATTTTCACTCCACGCGACGCTGGTCGCGGTGGCGATGGTCGCGCTCCTATCGTCGGGCGCGTCGGCGCAGCAACCGTTGAAGATCGGCCTGATCGTGCCGATGACGGGACCCTTCGCCTCGACCGGGAAACAAGTCGATGCGGCGGTCAATCTCTACCTTGCCGAGCATGGCGATGTCGTTGCGGGCCGCAAGATCGAGGTGCTGCTGCGCGACGACACCGGCATTGCGCCGGAAACCACCAAGCGTCTCGCCCAAGAGCTCATCACCAACGATCATGCCGAGATCATCGCCGGTTTCGGCCTGACGCCGCTCGCCTTTGCCGCCGCCCCGGTGGCGACCGAGGCGAAGACGCCGATGGTCGTCATGGCGGCGGGCACGCTGGTCATTCCGCAGAAATCGCCCTACATCGTGCGCACCTCGTTCGCCTTGCCCCAGCAAACGGCGCCCATTGCGCTGTGGGCCGCGAAGCACGGAATGAAGAAGGTCTACACGCTCGTTACCGAATACGGCCCCGGCATCGATGCCGAGACGACCTTCAAGACGGTGTTCACCGCGAGTGGCGGAACGGTTGACGGCGCGCGCGTGCCGCTCCACAACCCGGACTATGCGCCCTTCATCCAGCGCGCCAAGGACGATAAACCGGACGCGGTGTTCATTTTCGTGCCCTCCGGCGAAGGCTCGGCGGTGATGAAGCAGTTCGCCGAACGCGGGCTCGCCAAAGCCGGCATCAAGCTCATCGGCACCGGCGACGTGGTCGACGACGACATTCTCGACAGCATGGGCGACTCGGCGCTGGGCACGATCACTTCGCATTTTTACTCCGCGGCCCACCCCTCCGCGGAGAACAAGGCCTTCGTCGCCGCCTTCGAGAAAGCCAATGGCGGCATGCGGCCGAACTTCATGGCGGTCGGCGGCTATGACGGGATGGCGCTCATCTACCAGGTGCTCAAGAAGACCGGCGGTTCGGCCGACGGCGATAAATTCATCGCGGCCGCCGAGGGCCTGAGTTGGACGAGTCCGCGCGGCAAGATAACCATCGACCCCGAGACGCGCGACGTCGTCCAGGATGTCTATTTGCGCAAGGTCGAGCGTGTGAACGGACACCTTTACAATGTCGAATTCGACCGCGTCAGGGACGTGCATCCTGACGGCAAGTAGAATCCGGCCGGCCGGCCGGATCTACCCAGCGCGGGATGGGCCGGACGGGGCGCGGCATCGGCCGCGGCGAGGGAACGTCTCGTGCTGACGGTCCTGTTCGACGGGATCGCAACGGGGGCGCTGCTGTTCATGCTGGCGCTCGGGCTGTCGGTCACGCTCGGCATCATGAACTTCGTCAATCTCGCGCACGGCGCCTTCGCCATGCTGGGCGGCTATGTCGCCGTCGTGCTGTTGAAAGGCTGGGGCGTGCCCCTGCTGTGGTGTCTGCCCGCGGCGTTCTTGATCTCGGCCGCGGTGGGCATGGTTTTGGAGCGCACGCTCTATTCCCGGCTTTACGGCGCGAGCCCTTTGGATCAAGTGCTCTTTACGATCGGCATCGTCTTTGCGTCGATGGCCATGGCCTCCTATTTCATGGGAGCGCAGCACCAGATCATCCAGCTCCCGCCCTTCCTCGGCGGTCAGTTTCACGTCTTCGCGGGGTTCGACGTCGGCGTCTACCGGTTGTTTTTGATCGTCGTCTGCGGATTGATCGCGCTGCTCCTTCACATCATGCTGACACGCACGCGCTTCGGCAGCCAGCTGCGCGCCTCGGTCGACAACGCCCGCGTCGCGCGCGGCATGGGCATTGATGTCGACCGCCTGTTCGCGATCACCTTCGCCGTCGGGTCCGGCCTTGCCGGTCTCGCGGGGGCGCTCGGTATCGAGATCCTCGATCTCGACCCCACCTTCCCGGTCAAGTTCATGGTCTACTTCCTGATCGTCGTCGCGGTCGGAGGCACGGGAACCTTGGGCGGGCCGCTTGCCGCCTCGCTGGTTCTCGGCATCTGTGACGTGGCGGGGAAATATTACATTTCCGAGGTCGGCGCCTTCATCATCTACACCGTCATGGTCGTCATGCTCATTGTGCGTCCCCAGGGGCTGTTCGGCCGGCCCGCTGTCCGTTGACCGAGCCTCTCGACGAGAGGCGCGGCATGAAACCGGGAAGTCTCGTCCAAAACGCGGTCCTGCCGCGCTATCGCGCCGAGGTCGCGTATCTGCGAGGCTTGGCGGCATGGCGGCCAGCCGAGTACGTCTTCTGGATCGCCCCGGTCCTGCTTTACTTCCTGCTGCCGAAACAGCTCGTGCTGTTCAGCCAGGTGGCGATCATGGGGCTGTTCGCGATCTCGCTCGATCTCATTCTCGGCTATGCGGGCGTGATCTCGCTCGGGCACGCGGCATTCTTCGGATTAGGCGGCTACGCGGCCGGGATTCTCGCCCAGCAAGGCTGGGGCGAGCCGTTGAGCGGATTGGCGTTCGGCGGATTGGCCGCGGGCGTGCTGGGCTTCGCCACCAGTTTCCTGGTGCTGCGGGGCTCGGATCTGACCCGGCTCATGGTGACGCTCGGAATCTCCCTCATGCTGTTCGAACTCGCCAACAAGATGCGCTGGCTCACCGGCGGCGCCGACGGGTTGCAGGGGGTCGAAATCTGGCCGCTCTTCGGCGTCTGGCGCTTCGATCTCTATGGCCGCACCGCGTATTGCTACAGCATTGTCGTGCTGTTCCTCTCATTTCTCATCATCCGCCGCATCGTTCATTCGCCGTTCGGCCTGGCCTTGCGCGGCATCCGCGAGAACGGGCGGCGCATGCCCGCGCTCGGCACGCCGGTGGCGCGGCGTCTCGTCGCGGTCTATACGATCGGGGCGATATTCGCCGGTGTCGCGGGAGCGCTCTTGACCGAGACGACACAGTTCGTCTCGCTCGATGTGCTCTCGTTCGATAAATCCGCCGAGGCGCTGTTGGTCGTGGTTCTGGGCGGCGCGGGCACGCTGTATGGCGGCGTCGTCGGCGCGTTGGCGCTCATCGTCGCTCAATATCTGCTCTCGGGGCTCACGCCCGAGTATTGGCAGTTCTGGACGGGGATCGCGTTCATCGCGCTGGTCTTCTTCGCCCGCGGCGGCATTCTCGGGCTGGCTTCCCGGATGGTGGCTGTCCTGCGCCGCATCTCGGGCGTCGCTTAGAGCGCGCGGAGCACGAGCATGACCGCGACTCTCGAAACCCGAGGCCTGTTCATGCACTTCGGCGGGTTGACCGTCACCAACGACGTCAACCTCGCCATCGAGCGCGGCGCGCGGCAGGCGCTCATCGGCGCGAACGGTGCCGGCAAGACGACGCTCGTCAACCTGCTGACTGGCGCGCTCACTCCCACCGCCGGGCGGGTCATTCTGGATGGGGTCGATATCACCGGCGAGCCGCAGCATCGCCGCGTCGCGCGCGGTCTGGTGCGTACCTTCCAGGTCAATCAGCTCTTCCCCGGCATGTCGCCGCTCGAAGCGACCGCGCTCGCGGTCGCCCAACGGCAAGGCGCCACCGCGCGCTGGTGGCGGAGCCTCGCCAGTCACAGCGCGGTGATCGAGGAGGCGGCGGCGCTCTTGGATCGGCTGGGACTCCTCGACTGCGCCCATGAGCAGACCGGCGCTCTGCCCTACGGCCGGCAACGCCTGCTTGAGATCGGGCTCGCGCTCGCGCTCGAGCCGAGCGTGCTGCTGCTCGACGAGCCGGCGGCGGGCGTTCCCGAGGGCGAGAGCGCGGAACTCTTCGCCACTCTTGCCGAGTTGCCGCGCAGCGTCACCGTTCTGTTGATCGAGCACGACATGGACTTGGTGTTCCGCTTCGCCGAGCGCATCACCGTGCTGGTGGACGGCGCGATTCTGGTCGAAGGTCCGCCCGCGCAGATTTCCGCCGATCCGCGCGTGCGCGAAGTCTATTTGGGCGAGGCCCAGCATGGCTGAGCTCTTGCGCATCGAAGGCCTGTCCTCCGGTTATGGCGAGGCGGTCGTGTTGTCCGGCATCTCGCTCAGCCTGTCCGAGGGCGGCGCGCTCGCGGTGCTCGGCCGAAACGGCATGGGCAAGACGACATTGGTCGCGACCCTCATGGGCGCCACGCGCATTCATGGCGGCCGCATCCTGTTTCGCGGCGCCGACATCACGCGCATGCCGAGCCATTTCCGCGCCGCCGCCGGGCTCGGCTGGGTCCCGCAGGAACGGGAGATCTTTCCGTCTCTCACGGTCGAGGAGAATATGAACGCCGTGGCGCGGCCGGGGCCGTGGACGCTCTCGCGGGTGTACGATCTCTTCCCGGGGCTTCACGAACGGCGGCACAATTTCGGCAACCAGCTTTCGGGCGGCGAACAGCAGATGCTGGCGATCGGCCGCGCGCTCGCGCTCAACCCGGCCCTGCTGCTTCTCGACGAGCCGCTCGAAGGACTGGCGCCGATCATCGTGCAGGAACTCATGGGCGCCCTGCGCGACATGATCCGCTCGGGCGGCATGACGATGCTGCTGGTGGAGCAGCACGCACGCCAGATCCTGCCGCTCACCAGCGAGGCCGTCGTGCTCGCGCGCGGCCGCATCGTCCACCACGGTCCGAGCGCGACGCTGGCTGCCGATCCCCACCTGCTCGACCGCTGGCTGGGCGTCGTCAATCGAGATGCGTCGCAATAGCGAAAACCCGCGGCGAATGTTTACTTCGAACTCCAAGCGTCGTACTTTGCGATCGACGATTGCGACGGCACGGATGACGGAAAAATCGGTCAACTCTCGCGCTCACAAGCAAAGCGTGAAACCCGTCGAGGAGACGCTGGCCGGGGCCATGCGGGGCGGCGGCGCGGCGGCGCCGGCTTCCACGCCTGATTTCGGACCACAGACCCTGCGCGCGTGGCTCGCGCGCGCGTCGGGCGCCCATCCGCACAAGCCCTATCTTCACTTCATCGACGAGGACCGCTCGATCAGCTATGCCGAGATGCAAGAGGCGGCGGGGCGGATCGCCGGCTATCTTGCGGCATGCCGGATCGGCGGCAATGATCGCGTGGTCCTCCTTGCCGACAACTCGCTCGAACATCTCGTCATGTATGTCGGGGTCCTGGCCGCGAGGGCCACGATCTGCACCGTGCATGTCGAGATGAACCGCGGCAACCTCGATTCGATCCTTCATCGGCTTGCCCCCAAATTGGTGCTCTACGAGGAAGGACTTGGCGTTGAGTCGCTTGCCGGTACGATGCAAGTGCCGTGGCGGCCGCTTGGCCGGTGGTCCGCGAAGGGCGGGGAGGGCGTCTTCGCCGACATGATCACGGCAGCAAAGACGCCCGCTTGCGCGAATCCGGCGGATGCGGGCGATGCGGCGATCGTGTTCACCTCCGGCACCACGGCGAAAGCGAAAGGCGTCGTGCTGAGCCATCGCGAGCTCCTGAGCAACGCCGTCGCCACGGCGACCGCATTCGGCATCGGCCCGGAGGACCGGCTCTACGACTATCGCTCGTTCAATTGGGTTTCCGCGCAGATTCTGAGCGCGCTCGCGACGCTCAGCCAAGGCGCCACGTTGCACTTCCGCCGGAAATTCTCGCGCACGCGATTTTTTTCGGACATCGCACGGCTGCGGACGACGATTGCCGCCGGCAATCCGACCGTCGTCAATATGCTGCTGCAGGGCGAGGCCGGCGCCCAAGACGCCGATCTCGCCAATCTCCGTTTCATGATCTCGAGTTCAGCGCCGCTCCTGGTGGAGGAGTGGCAGCGTTTCGAGGAGCGCTTCGGCATCAGATTGGCGCAGGGCTACGGTTCCAGCGAAACCGGCTGGATCTCCGGCAGCACCGGCGAGGCCAGGCGCCTTGGCGCGGCCGGCAAGCCCTTGCCTTATCTCCGCACCGCTATCGTCGACTGCGAAGGCCGTCCGCTGCCCACGGGCGAAGTCGGATACATCGAGGTCGGCGGCTTCGAGGACGTTCCTTTCCGCTACATCGCGGCGGACGGCGGGATCCACGTCAGCGCGGTCGGACGCGCCAGGACCGGCGACATGGGTCATTTCGACTCCGAGGGATACCTCCATCTCACCGGCCGGGAGAAGGACCTCATCATCCGCGGCGGCGTCAACATCTCGCCGCTGGAGATCGACGGCATTTTGGCGCGCTTGGCCGATGTGGCCGAGGTCATGACCATCGGCGTTCCGGACCGCATCTATGGCGAGGAGGTGGTGAGCTATGTCGTGCTCAAGCCCGGCCGCCGGCTGAGCGAGTCCGACATCTTGAAGTTTTGCATGGAACATCTCACGGCATTCAAAGCGCCCAAGCAAATCGTCTTTAGCGCAAGCCTGCCCAAGACCGCGCGCGGCAAGCTCGATCGCAAAGCGCTCGTAGAGGCCTGGCGGCGCGCCAACCTTGCCGCGGCGGGCGCGCCCGGGAACGGATCGCAAGGATAATCGCCGGGCCTTCGCGCGGACGCCGTGCCTGACGGCCCGAAGGCGATGACGCTCTAACGTCCGGTGCGCGCCAGCGAATGCACCCAGCCCCGCATACGTTTTTTCGCATTTTGGATGTCGGCTTTGGTGAAGAAATCCTCGGGCTTGACGCGGTCAACCGGATAGACGGGCCGGAGGAAGTCGCTTTCGTAGCCGAACGGCACGGTGGCGTCGATGCCCATGCCGCCTTCGAAGACGGTATTCGACGCCGTCCACTGTTTCCCGCCCGCGGTCATGCGCTCGGCCGGCATGAAGGTCTGGCCGCGGCCGCCGGGGATGGGATTGAGGATGTCGGTATGCGGATTGACGCGCGTGGTCAGGTTCCACATCACGTCGTCCATCGAATAGGGGTCGGTGTCCTCGCTGACCGCGATGGCGAGGCGCATTCCCTGCGAGCAGGACAGGATGGCCGAGAGGAAGTTTCGCTGCCAGCCTTCGTCGATCTGGTGGCGCTTCTTCACCTGGATGACGCAGCCGCCCCAGTCCGTCATGCTGTAGGGAATGACGACGTTTTGAATGATTCCGGGCTGTAGCCGCTCGCACAGCTCGAAGATGGCCGATTCGCGCACGCTCGTGTCGATGTTGTGATCGTCGAGCGTATGGACGCCGAGCGCGAAGATGATCGGCTTGCTCTCGGGTTTCCGCATGGTCACGGCGGTGACGTGGAAGGTCGGCGCCTTGTAGGCCTTGCCCATGTATCCCGCCCATTCGGGATGGAAATGGTAGCGGCCTTGCACATCAGCTTCCTCGCTTTCGCGCGTCTCATAACGCCGGTCGCGGGGATCGACATAGCCCTCAAGCACGACCTCGGCATCGGCCAATGCCATCGCATCCACCGTGCGCGCCTTCACCAGCCTCACCGGCGCACCTTGCACCGCGCCGGCCACGCCGATCTCGTCGCACCCCTTGGGCAGGATGACGTAGTCGAACCCGGCGCCGGCGAGCAGCGTGCAGGCTGGCGGAACCCCGAAGCACACCGTGATCGGCACCCGTTCCTTCGATGCGTAGTAACTGTTGACCACCTGCCACATGTGCGAGCCGGGTGAAATCTGGAATGTCCCGACATTGCCCCAGCGGAAATTCATGCGGTTGTAGCCGAGGTCCGAACCGCCGTCGAATTGCGCGCCGGTCACGCAGCGGATGCCCGAGCCCACGGTCAGCTCGGGCTCGTAAGTCGTGTGCCGGATGGGCACCATGTAATCGTTCACGTTCTGCGGCTTCTCGATCACCGTCTCCTGGCAGGGCGCTTCGCTCTGCGGGATGACGACCGGCTTCAGCGGATGGGACAGCGCATGGGCCAGTTTCCGGACGCGGTCCGGATCGTTCTGCCAGCCGAACATCTTGTTGATGATGTTCATATCGCCGAACAGATTGGTGACGACGCGATGCTTGGGTTTGCCCTTCACGTTGTTGAACAGCACCGGGCAGCCGCCGTCCATGTGCTTCTGCAGCCCGGTGACTTGGAGGTCGGGATCGACCTCCTTGTCCGTCACGATCAGGTCGCCCTCCGACTTGAGCCATTCCAGCGTCAGACGCAGATCGCGCACCTCTTTGGCCGTCGGCCTGTTGGTCTTGGTGGTGATCGTATCCATGGCTGAGTTCCTCTTATATTTATATGCGGTGACTGAGGTGCGTGGGGCCTTTATATCCGGGTTGGTATATCCGGGGGTAGGCCCGTTCGGATGCGCTAGCTTCCCGGGACCGTTTTAATTGACGGCGTCTTATTATGCAAACCGGCGGTCTAGCGTCCCTTGGTCTTTGCCCGTCCTGCCCCGTCGAGCATCCAGGAAAACATTTCCTTGGTCCGGCGCGCCGTTTCCGGCAGAGGCATGTTCACGATCGGATACTGGTCTTTCCAATAATACGGCCGGCAGGCGTCGATGATGGCGCGACTGTTGGTGAAATCACTTTGCGCCTTGCGGTCGGGAGGGATTGACGGATCGAGCGGCGTCGACCAGGCGTTGCGGATAAAATCGATCGACGTCACGGGGTCGGAGCGCGAGCACACGGCCCACATCAGTTCCTCGAGATTGGATACGTCGATGTCGTCGTCGACCACGACCACGTACTTGCCGGCATAGGCGGCCGAACGGCACATGGCCGCGAGATGTCCGGCCTGGCGGGCATGCCCCGGATAACGCTGCTTGATCGACACCGCCGTGAGCTGACGCGATCCACCCGCCTCGTGGCACCAGGTGGCCACCACGTCAGGCAGACCGGTTTTCTTCAGCTCCTGCTTCAACAACGCCGAGCGCATCACGGCGCGGTAACGCGCCTGCTCCTCCGGCGGCCGTTGCGGCGGGCAGCCAAGCATGATCGGGTCGTTGCGGTGATAGATTGCCTTGACGTCGAGCACCGGTTCGGACCGCATTTTCGAACCGTAGTAGCCCGTCCACTCGCCGAATGGCCCTTCCGGCAACGTGTTGCCGGGTTGGACGAAACCTTCGATCACGATCTCGGCATTGGCCGGAAAGGGCAATCCGGTGTGTTTGCCCAGCACCACCTTCTGCGGCCGGCCGCGATATGCGCCGGCGATTTCATACTCGCAAATGCCGTAAGGCACTTCCGTGCACGCCATGAGGAAGGTCAGCGGGTCGGCGCCGGTCACTATGCACACCGGCATCGGCTGGTTGAGCGCCTGGTACTTGTCACGATGGATGCGGCCGTGCTTTCCCGGCGAGATATAGAAGCCGAGCCGTTTGGCGTCATGGATCATGACGCGATACGTGCCGGCATTGACCCATTTCTCGTCGGGATCGCGCGTGACATTGAAGCTGCCGGTGCCGATATATCGTCGGCCCTCGTCGCGGTCGTGCCAGACCGGAGTCGGGAAACAGGTCACGTCGACGGCGTCGCCTTCGATCACGTTCTCCAGGATCGGGCCGGTCTTTACCACCTCGTAAGGCAGCGGCTTGTCGGATATCTTCTGGAAATCGGCGAGAAAGGCTTCCGACAACTCGACCTTGTTGAGGCCGGGCGGGAAACCGAGCGTCATGTTCTGCCGCTTGGCGCCGAAAAAGTTGGTGAGCACCCGAAAGCCTTTCGGATAGCCCGGGATGTCGTCGAACAGCGCCACGGGAGCATTGGCGTCGTGTTGCAGCAACTCCGCCGCCATGCCGATATCTTCCTGCCAGGAATACCCGTTGGCACGCACCAGCTCACCGAGCTTGTCGGCTTCGACGATCCATTCGCGCAGATCGTCATAAGGCACGCGGGCCTTGCGGTTGTCGGTGAGGGCAACATTCATGCGCGCTTTTCCTCTCCAATCCTGTGATCGCGATCAAACGAGACGTTTCTTGAGTGGGATTCCCAATGTTTCCCATCTTGCTGTCTGGCGCGGACAAGTCTTTGATCTAAATCAAGCACCTGGGCCTGAGAGACGGGCATCATCCGCAGATGAGAGAACCCGCCGGACATACCTAACTCGCTGACAACACAACCCTTTAGATGCTTCCTTTGTGCCATCGCCATCACCTCCATCGGGGAAAATCGCTTCCCCTTGCATCACCGCCGTGTCCGAGCGATGAAGACGGCGCGGCGGGCGGTCTAAAAGGATCGTTGCCGAACGGGGCAGGAGGGGTTTGATGAAGATCGCAACGGTGAAATTCTCGATCATCCTGTTCGCTTTGTCGCTGCTCCTGAAACGGCAAGCGTGGCGGCATCCTGCTTTCCGCGATCGGCTCAAGGAACGCAATTTCGTGGCGCAGTTCCTCGCGCGGGATGAAGAGACCGGGCGTTGGTTTGCGTTCCGTGACGGCAAATTTTCTTCCGGCGCCGGCCGGCACGCCAATCCCGATATCAAGCTGATGCTCAAGGATGCGGCGCTCGGCGCCAAGCTTTTGACCCCGCCGATCAATTGGCTCAATCAGATCAACGCCCAAAAGGATTTCAAGCTCGGCGTCGACGGGCCCGAGGACCTTACCAATTGGTTTGCGCAGACGCTGATGATGGCCCAGACCGTCGGCTGGAAATTCGGCATCAAGATGCCGGACGGCATGACCCGCTACTGCAACATGACCAATGGCGGCCCGGTCTTCATCTACGTCAAGGACGGCAAGATCGTCCGCATGACGCCGATCGAGTTCGACGAGACGGACGCGGGTCCATGGACGATCGAGGCACGCGGCTTGAAGTTCACGCCGCCGCGCAAGACGACCTTGGCGCCGCACGGCCAGAACGCCAAATCGATCGTCTATTCGCCGGACCGGCTGCTCTATCCCATGAAGCGCGTTGATTTCGATCCGAACGGCAAGATCAACCCGCAGAACCGCGGCAAGTCCGGCTATGTGCGGATCTCCTGGAATGAGGCGCTCGATCTCGTCGCGAACCAAATCAAGCAACTGAAACGCACTTATGGGCCGGGCGTGATGGCGGTATCGCATGGGTCGCATCACACCTGGGGCAATATCGGCTACTACCTGTCGGCGCTCTACCGCTTCCGCAACGCCGTCGGCCACACCCAGGTCCATCACAATCCCGATTCCTGGGAAGGCTGGTACTGGGGCGCGGCCCATCACTGGGGCTACACGCTGCGCGTCGGCCAGTGCGAAACCTACGGCACGGTCGAGGACTGCCTCCAGAACTGCGAGATGATCGTGTTCTGGGCCGCGGACCCGGAGAGCACGAGCGGTTCTTACGGCGCCTAGGAAGGTACGGTGCGCCGGCAGTGGCTCAAGAACCCGAAGCTCGGCATCAAGCTCGTCCACATCGATCCCTACTACAACGCGTCGGCGCAGTTCCTGCCGGGCAAGTGGTTCGCGCCGCGGCCGACGACCTCGCCCGCGCTGGCCATGGCCATCGCCTATGTCTGGATCAAGGAAGGACTCTACGACAAGGAATACGTGGCCTCCCACACCGTCGGCTTCGACACGTGGAAGGCATATCTGCTGGGCGAGGAAGACGGCATCCCCAAGACGCCCGAATGGCAGGAAGCCGAAACCGGCGTGCCGGCCAAGGACGTGCGCGCGCTGGCGCGCGAATGGGGCCGCAAGCGCGTCTATCTCGCGCCCGGCGGATGGGGCAACGGACATGGCGGCGCGTGCCGCAATCAGACCGGCATCCAATGGGCGCGCACCATGGTGTGCCTGATCGCGATGCAGGGCCTCGGCAAGCCCGGCGTCAACATGGGCAATCTGCAATGGGGCAGCCCGCTCGACTTCAACTTCTATTTTCCCGGTTACGCCGACGGCGGCATGTCCGGCGATCTCGAGAACACCTCGATGCCGGTCGAGCTTTATCAGCGCATGCCGCAGCTGCCGACGATGAACACGCCCTTCCAGAAAATTCCGCGCCTCTCCATGCCCGAGGCGATCATCGACGGGAAAGCGGAGGGCTATCCCTGGATCGGCAAGTCGATCGAGCACCAGTTCGCCAAGTTCAGCTATCCGGCGCCCGGCCATGCGCCGGTCAAGATGCTCTACAAATACGGCGGCTCGATGATCGCGACCATGAACAACACCCATCGGCACGTGAAGATGTACCAGTCGCCGAATCTCGAATTCGTCGTCAATCAATCGATCTGGTTCGAGGGCGAGGCGAAATTCGCCGACGTGATCCTGCCTGCGTGCACCAATTTCGAGCGCCCCGATATCAGCGAGTGGGCCGGGCTCGGCGGTTACGGCCATCACGGCCAGCAGCAGCTCAATCACCGCGTCATCATTTTCCAGGCGCCGGCGATCGCGCCGATGGGCGAATCGAAGTCCGATTACTGGATCTTCAACGAGATCAGCAAGCGCCTCGGCCTCGCCAACTACTTCTCGGAGGGCGTCAACGAAATCGACTGGGTGAAGCGGCTGTTTGACGCGTCCGATTTGCCCGAACGCATCTCGTGGAAGGAGTTCATACGGAAAGGTTATTATGTCGTGCCGGCCGAGAAGGAAAAACTGCGCGCGCCGGTTTCGTTCCGCTGGTTCTGGGAGAACCGCAAAAAGGACGTGCCCGAGCCGCAGCCGCTGCCGTCCGATTACGCCGGCGAATACCTCAAGGGGCTGCAGACCCAGTCGGGCAAGCTCGAGTTCGAATGCAACAGCCTCAAGCGCTTCAAGGATCCCGAGCGGCCGCCGATCGTCAAATACGAGCCGTCATGGGAGGGGCCGCATTCGGGCGCACTCTTCCGCAAATATCCGCTCCAGCTCCTGACGCCGCACTCGAAGTACAGCTACCATACCCAGGGCGACGGCAAGGACAGCTTCCTGCTCAATATCGAGGATCACCGCGTCAATGTCGGCGGCTGGTATTATCTCGTGCTGCGCCTCAATGCGGAGGACGCCAAGGCACTCGGCGTCAAAAAGCACGACCTGGTCAAGGTCTACAACGACCGCGGCGCGGTGATCTGCGCCGCCTTGCCGACGCAGCGCTTGCCGCGCGGCGTCTGCCATGGCTACGAATCCTCGGCGATCTACGCCCCGATGGGCGAGCCGGGCAAATCGGTGGACCGCGGCGGCGTCCTCAACCTGCTGACGCCGCACAAGACTCAGACCAAGACCACCCATGCGACGGCGGGCGCCAACTCGCTCGTCCAGGTCGAGCGGTGGGACGGCAAGACCGAGTACATTTCCGAGGCCTTCGCCGAGAGCAAGGAACGCGGGCTTCCGTCCGGATTGAGGCTCGAAGATCGTGTGCCGGCGCAATAGCAGCGGGGGAAGGCGCACATGAAGAAATGGAATATGATCATCGACGTCGCCGAGTGCACCAATTGCAATCTGTGCACGCTCGCGGCGATGGACGAATACGTCGGCAACGATTTTCCCGGCTATGCCGCGCCGATGCCGAAGCATGGGCACAAGTGGATCAATATCCTGCAGAAGGAACGGGGACAGGTCCCGATGATGGACATCGCCTATGTTCCCACCATGTGCAACCACTGCGACAACGCGCCCTGCATCAAGGCGGCGAAGAACGGCGCCATCGCCAAGCGGGACGACGGCATCGTGCTGATCGATCCGGAGAAGGCCAAGGGGCAAAAACACCTGGTCGAAGCCTGTCCCTACGGCCATATCTGGTGGAATGAAGAGCTGCAAATCCCTCAGGCGTGGCCCTTCGACGCGCATCTTCTGGACCAGGGCTGGGACAAGACCCGCGGGGACCAGTCCTGCCCGACCGGCGCGATGAAGACCGTGAAGCTCGAAGACGAGGAAATGGCGCGGCTGGCGCGCGAGCAGGGCTTCGAGGTGATGAAGGCGGAACTCGGCGCCAAGCCGCGTGTCTATTACAAGAATCTTTGGCGCTATTCGACGTGCTTCATCGGCGGGTCGGTCTCGGCGAAGCTCGATGGCGCGGTCGATTGCGTCGAGGGCGCCAGCGTGCGGCTTTCGAAGGACGGCAAGATGGTTGCCGAAACCACGACCGACAATTACGGCGATTTCAAGTTCGACAAGCTTGCGGAAGGTTCGGGCCGCTATTCCGTCGAGATCACGGCCAAGGGCCGGGCCAAGAAGGTGCTGACTGCGGAACTTGGTGCCAGCATCAATCTCGGCGAGATACAATTGTAGAAACGCTTGCCCGCCAATCTTGATCCCGGTTTCTTCGAGTCCCTGTCAGCGGCGGCCGAGGTTTTGCTGCGCGCGACCACCGGTCTGCTGCTGATTCCGCACGGTCTCCGGGCGTTTTACGGCTTCTTTCCGAACAGCGGGTCGCGGATCCTGAACAAGGCTGCGCTGGCCGCGGTGCTGGCTAACTCGGGTTATCGGCCCGGCATGTTTTGGGCGACGGTCGTATGGATCGTGGAATTCGTCGCCGGACCGATGCTGGCGCTGGGGTTGTTCACGCGGTTAGCCGCGTTTCTGGTATTCGCGTTCATGCTGGGCTCGACGGTCGATCACGCGCGCGTCGACGGATATTTCTGGAACAAGCTGGGGCTCGAATACCCTTTGCTTTGGACGGTCGCCGCTCTCTACTTTGTTTTCCACGGCGGCGCGCGGTATTCGATCGATTTCCTGCTCGGCTGGTAAAATGTTTATTGATTGCTCAGTTTGTTCTCTGCTTTCGCAAGGTTTTTCATGCGGCCGTCCCAGCGTTTCGCGAAAGACGTTTCTATGCCGAAATGATCCAGCACCCGCGTTACGATATGATCGACGATATCGTTGATGGATTCGGGATGATTGTAAAAGGCCGGCATCGGTGGAATGATCGATACTCCGATCCGCGCCAGCTTCAGCATGTTTTCGAGGTGCACTTCGGATAAGGGCGACTCGCGCGCGACCAGCACGAGGCGCCGCCGCTCTTTGAGAATGACGTCGGCGGCGCGATGCACGAGGTGTTCGCCATAACCATGGGCGATGCAGGCCAGCGTGCGCATCGAGCAGGGGATCACCACCATCCCCTCGGTGATGAATGAACCCGACGAAATCTCCGCCGCCATGTTGGTCGGATTGTGATTGACCGTGGCGAGCGCGCACACCTGCTTCACGGTATAGGGCGTCTCATGTTCGATGGTTCGCTGCGCCCACTTGCTGACGATGAGATGAGATTCGACCTCGCTGTCCTTCAGCGCTTCGAGCAGTCGCACGCCGAGGATTGCGCCGGTTGCGCCGGTCATGGCAACGATCAGGCGTCGCATTTTTCTCTCTCCTTCTTGGCCGAAGCATCCGGGCATTTTTGCGTCGCCGTGCTCATCGGTTCATCACTTCAAGAATTCCGTCGATACCTCGAACGTTTCCTTGTGGCCGAAGCCCTTGGTGTTGTCGATCAAGACCAAACGCGTCGGCTCCAGGCGATAGACCGTTATCCGGGCATAGGCTTGGCGCAGTTTCGCCGGCCCCGCCGTCAATTGCCGCAGGAAGGGGTAACGCGCTTCGAGCAATGCAAGGTGCCGCATCCGATGGTCCTCCGCCACGATCCGGCGCGCCGTGCCAGCGATCTGCACGCCGCGAATGGCGGCAAAATCAGAGTAATCCGGCGCGATTGTTGCCGCAACGCGGGAATCGGCCTCGATTTCGCGGGAATGCCTGGTATCGGGCTCGGAGACCCAAACCAGCGCAAAGCCGTCGCAAGCATAAAACAGGTTCGTAGCGTGCGGTCCGTTTGGGCCGGACGTGGCGAGCGACATCACGTGGTGAGCCGCAAGGAATGCAGTAATGCGATCGGCGAGATCGGCACTCATGGCGAAATCGTCCATCCCGTTCGGCGGATGAGAAGGCAACATTGTATTTGAATTCGGGTGCGCTCCGTGGATTATCTTGCCTTTCCGCACAGAACGCGGCGGAATAATCACCCCGCGAAAATCTCCTTGAGGCGCTTCACCATCTTCGCGTGGCGCGGTGCGTCGGCGACGTTGACCGCCTTGCCGACGCCGAGATAGCGTTCGGCCACTTCCGGGTTCTTGAGCAGGGCCTTGCCGGTGCCGGACAGCGCCACGCGCCCGTTCTCGATCACATAGGCGCGGTCAGAAATCGCCAGCGAGAGCTTGGCGTTCTGCTCGGAGAGCAGGATGGCGCGGCCTTCGGAGCGCAATGCGGCGATCATCCGGAAGATCTCCGACACCAGCACCGGCGCCAATCCCAGCGAAGGCTCGTCCAGAACCATGATGCGGGGAGAGGCCATCAGGCCGCGCGCGATCACCAGCATCTGCTGTTGCCCGCCCGAGAGATTGGCGACCAGCTCGCGCCTGCGCTCCAGTAGCACGGGAAAGGGCTCGCACACGGTCTCGATGCGCTTCCTCATCTCCGTCTCGGACAGGTCCTTGCGCTGGGCATAGGCGCCGAGGCGCAGGTTTTCCTCGACATTCAGCCCGCCGAAAACCTGGCGGCCTTCGGGCACGTGCGATATCCCCCTGAGCACGCGGGCGCGCGGGCTCAGCCCGTCGATGCGCCGGCCTTCCAGGGTTATCTGGCCGGCGCGGATGGCGATCAGGCCGGAAATGGTCTTGACCAAGGTCGATTTGCCCGCGCCGTTGGCGCCGACCAGCGAAACGATCTCGCCCGAGGCCACCTCGATGTCGACGTCGTGGACGACATTGGCGGAATCATAGCCGGTGGTAACGCCCTTCAATTCGAGCATCACGCTTCCTCCCCGACATAGGCGGCGATGACGCGCTTGTCCCTTTGCATCTCGCGCGGCGTTCCGGCCGCCACGCTCTTGCCGGCATCCAGCACGATCACCCGGTCCGCCACGCCCATGACCAGCGACATGTTGTGCTCGACCACGATCACGGTGATGCCGCTATCACGCACCGCGCGCAGCAGCTCGGCCAGATCCGCGGTCTCGGCGTCGTTCAATCCTGCCGCGGGTTCGTCCAACAGCAGGAGCCGCGGCCCGGCCATCAGCGCGCGCACCACTTCCAACAGCTTCTGCCCGCCCATGGGCAGGTCGGTTGCCGCCATGTTGCGGAAAGGCTCCAATCCCACCAGCTCCAACAGCGCATCGGCCTTGGCCGCAAGGGCGCGTTCCTCGCGCCGCGCGCCCGGCAGCCACAGCATCTGCCGCCAGGCCGCGCTTTTCGCATGCATGTGCGCGCCCGCGAGCGCGTTTTCGAGCGCACTCATGCCGGGAAAAATCCGCGCGGTCTGGAAGGTGCGGATAAGGCCCCGCGCCGCGATCTCGCCCGGGCCGAGGCCCAGGATAGACTCGCCGTAGAATTTCACCTCGCCCTCGTCGGCCGGGTAGAGGTTGGTCACCAGATTGAACAGCGTGGTCTTGCCCGCGCCGTTGGGGCCGATCACGGCGGTGAGGCTGCCTTGGGGCACGCTGAGGCTCACATCGGAAATAGCCTTCACGCCGCCGAAGCTTTTCCAGAGATTTTTTATTTCCAGCGCCGTTTCAGTCATGCGCCCGGCCTTTTATTTTGCCGGTCTCGCCGGCGAGGTATGGGACAGCTCCCGGCGGCGGTTTGCGGCGGAAGATTCTCGTCACCAGCGCGGCCAAGGCGCCGAACATGCCGTCGCGCAGCCAAAGGAAGCAGATCACCAGGAGCGCGCCCTCGGCGAAGGTCTTGTAGAGCGCGAAGGGCTGGAAGACGGTGGGCAGCAAGGTCAAGAGCGCCACGCCCAGGATCGGGCCGATCAGCGTCCCTTCGCCGCCCGCCACCAGCATGGCGATCATCTCGAAGGAGCGCGGCGTGCCGACCATCTCGGGCGACAGGAAATGGAAATAGAAGGCGTAGAGGCTGCCCGAGAGCGAGCCAAGTGCGGCGCTGATCAGCACCGCGGCGAGCTTGATGCGCACCACATTGACGCCGAGCGCGGCGGCGGCGATCGGGTCGGTCCTGACCGTCTTCAAGGCGCGGCCGAAGCTCGAACGCATGCCGCCCAGAAGCAGCAGCACCAAGACCACGATGATGCCCGCCACCAGGTAATACATCGACAGCGGCGACGAGAAGATGAATCCGGACACGGCGAAGGACGGAATGCCGGCCAGGCCCGAAGGCCCGCCGGTGGTGTCGGTCATGCCCACGGTCAATGAATCGACCAGCAGGCCGAAGGCGAGCGTCGCCAGCGCCAGGTAATGGCCGCGCAAGCGCAAGGTGACGGAGGACAACGCCAGCGCCGACACCAGCGAGAGCGCCATGCCGGCCAGCGTGCCCAAAAGCGGCGAGACGCCATAGGTCACGGCCAGGATGGAAGCGGTGTAGCCGCCGATGGCCATGAACCCGGCCTGGCCCAGGCTCACCTGCCCGGCCAAGCCCATCAGCACGTCGAGGCCGAGCACGGCGATGTAGAGGATGCCGGTGATGACCAGCGAATTCAGGATGCTGCGGCCGGGCAGGAGCCAGGGCAGCGCCAGCAGCAGGGCCACGGCAAATATCCCGAAGACGAGGCCGCCCTTGCCCTCAATGCGCAGGATGGCGCGGTAGACCCGTTGCTCGTCGCGCACGTCGGTGCGCCGCGCCGGGCCCACGGGAAAGAGGCCGTTGGGCCGCCACAGCAGCACCGCCAGCAGCAAGGCCAGCGCCAGCGCATTGGCGAACAGCGAGGAGACGTAGCCCGCCGCCACTTGCTCGGCCACGCCCAGGAAGAGGCCGCCGAACACCGAGCCGAGAAAGGAGCCCATGCCGCCGATGGCGACGGAAATGAAACCGAAATTGGTGAAGAAGCGGCCGGTGTCGAATTCGAGCGAGGTGATCGGCGCCACGGCGATGCCGCTGATGCCGGCGATGAGCGCGGCCAGGCCGAAGCTGAGGAGCGTCATGCGCGGCACGTCGATGCCCATGAGCCGCGCCGCCATGCGGTTCTCGGCGCAGGCCCTGAGCGCCATGCCGAGATTGGTGCGCTGGATCAAAAACAACAGCGCGGCGATGATCGAGGCGGCGATGCCGGCGATCCAGAAGCCCTGGGTCGGCACACGAATTTCGCCGATCAGCACCGGCGCCTCGCCCGAGAAGGGCGGCAGGGCATAGGGCTGGCTCGACCAGAAGACCAGCAACAAGCCTTCGATCAGCGTCAAGAGACCCGCCGTCATCACCAGCATGGAGCTGGGGGGAAGCCGCGGCAGCGCCGGCACGAAGGTTGCCGCGCCCAACGCCAGTCCGAAGATCCCGGTGCCGAGCGAAGCCGCGAGCGCGGCCGCCAACACCGGCCAGCCCAGCGCCACTTGGAAAGTGTACATCAGCAGCGCGCCCAGCACGCAGAACGCGCCCTGCGCCAGGTTGATGACGCCGGTGACGCGGAAGACCAGCGAGAAGCCCAGCGCGATGACGGCGAAGACCGCGCCTTGCAGCAACCCGCCGATGGCGATCTGGATCGCGAGATTCATGGACCCCGCTCAGTTGAGCGGAATGCCGGTCGGCTTGCTGACGATTTCCCAGAGGTTCTTGGCCGGCGCCCAACGCGTCACCACCGTGTCGGAGACGTCGAGGCCGCGCTGCGGCGTGGCGGTGAAATCGTAGATGCCGTTGACGCCGGCATAGCCCTTGGTCTGCGCGAGCGCCACGCGCAGCTGCGCCGCGTTGGCGCCGGTCCCGACCTTCTTCAGCGCCTCGATCACGATCATGCCCGGCTCCCATGCCAACTCGGAGGCGATATCGGGCTGCGCGCCATTGTCCTCGAAGGCCTTGTAGAATACCCGGCTCTTGGCCGCAACCGCCGGATTGAGCAGCGTCGGGTCGCGCACCACCCATTGCGCCGCCGGAATGTAGAGCTGCCGGGGAAGGAAATCCTTGTACTGAATCATCTGGGCATAGGTCATGTTGCCGTCGGTGGTGGCGACGGGCACGTTAAGCCCCGCTTGCTGGATCGCGCGGAAGACGGTAGCCACCGGCGTGCCGGTGCTCCAGGCGATCAGGGCCTGGGGCTTCGACGCCTTGATGTTCTCGATCTGGGCCGAGACGCTCAGATCGGTGGTGTTAAAATGCTCGCGCGCCGTCACCCGGATTTCCTTGTTCTCGGGCTTTTGCAAGAGCGCGTCGATGTTCTTCTCCGCGTCCTGGCCTGAGGCGTCGGTCGAGAATATCAGGCCGAATTTCTTCCAGCCCTTCATGCGGAAATAGCGGATCGCCGCGTCGGCGAGATCGACGGTCGAGACGCTGGCGGTGAAGACGTTGCTGCCGGAATCGGGATGGATGCCAGGCGAGAAGCAGTACATCACCGGCCCGTCCGCCATCAGCGGCATCATGGCTCGACAGGCCGCCACCAGCGACGAGCCCAGGATCACCGCCGACTTCGTGGCGATGATGTCGGTGGCGAGCTGGACCGCGACCTGCGGATTGGTCTGGTCGTCGTGGAAGATGAAATTGACCGGCCGGCCCTGAATGCCGTCCGCATCGTTCACCGCTTTCTCGGCGAATTGCAGCGCCTGCTGCTCGCCCTTGCCGAGGAAGGCGCCCGGACCGGTCAGGGAGAGGATGACGTTGATGTCGTAATTCTCGGAGGCCTGGACCGGCGGGCACAAGCCCGCGAAAAGCCATGCCGCGACCACGGCCGAAACCGCGAGAAACCCGATCTTCATGGCCGTTCCCTCCCCTTATGCCGATGGCCGCGCATTATTCATTCCGCGCCGCCGCCCGGCAAGGCCCAAACGCCGCCCTGTCCCCAAACCCGCCCCCATCGCCGCTTGCGTTTAATTCGCGGCAGCGCTACGACGCGTTTCATCGGCCGCGGCGGTGCGGGGCCCGGCGCCGCTGAAAATTCAGTTTATGAACGAGCCGGCCGGCGGGAAAACGCGGCCTTACGTCTTCTTTTTGTTCTTCTTGTTTACCGGCTTGTTTTCGCCCGGCTGGCGGCCGGGCTCGAAACCGCCGACCTCGTGATACGTCACTTTGTTCTCCGTTTCGAACGCCCGGACGGCGGGAATCCGTCCCGGCAATCCGAGTTCCTTCCAGCGCGCGGCGACCTTGTCATAGACGGTCTTGCGCAGCGCGGTGCGCTTGGAAAAGACCGGAAGGTGGCGGTGCTCCTTGCAAGCGTTGATCAGCGCCTTCGACCCATAGGGCCGCTTTTCCGGCGGGTTCTGAGTCGGATCGAGCCAAGTGCTCCAGGTGTTGCGCAGGATGTCGATGTCGTCGATCGGATTGCAGCGGCTCGCCATCGCCCAGATGACCTGGTCCATGTCGGTCGGGTCGATGTCCTCGTCTACGGCAATGATCCATTTGGTGTAGTAGGCCCCGCCGGGAACCTGGGCCGCCAGCGCCAGCGCCTGCGTCGCGTGGCCGGCGTAACGCTGCTCCAGGCTGATCACGGTCATGCCGAAGCCGCCAGCCGCGGCGGGATGGGAATAGACACCCTGGATGCCGGGGATGCCGAGCTTGTCGAGGTCGTCCCAGATCTTGGCCGAGCGGATGACGGAGAAAAAACCGCTCTGCTCGCAGGACGGATAATCCGCCATCAAGGCATTGGTCAGGATCGGTTGCGAGCGGTAGTGCAACGCCGTGATGTCGACCAGCGGACAACCCGCTTCGGGCCGGCCGTAATAGCCGGGAAACTCGCCGAACGGTCCTTCCGCCTTCACCGAATTGGGGCGGATGACGCCTTCGATGACCAGCTCCGCGTTGGCGGGGATCAGCAGATCGGTCGTCTGGCCGCGCACGACCGGTATCGGCTCCCCCTTGATGCCGCCGGCGTACTCGTACTCGGAAACGTTCTTGGGAAACGTCTGCGAGCCGACCAGCATGAACAGGGGATCGATGCCCCAGGCGGCCGCGACCGCGATCGGCTTGCCCTGCTGCCAGGCCCGGGTGATGTGCAGGCGCGCGTCCTTGCCGGGCGACAGGTAGAGACCGACTTGCGATTTGCCCTGCACCATCATCCGGTACGTGCCGATATTGAGATAGCCGCTGTCGGGATCGCGCGTGATCACCGCGTCGGCGGTGCCGGCGTAACGGCCGCCGTCGAGCGGCCAGTGGCGCGGGATCGGCAACCGGTTCAGATCGATGTTTTTGCCGGTGAGGGTGTTTTCATAAACCGGCGCCTTGGCCGCGGTCACCTCGCGCGGCGGCAGGCGAAGCTTGAGCTTGTCCTTCACCCGCCGGATCAATTCGACCTCGGCGTGTCCGCCGGCTCTTCCAGGGTGAGCGCGACGCGCTTCACGCTCGGGCCGATGACGTTCCACAGCATCTTGGCGCCGATCGGGCTCCCGTCGAAGCCGCGCGGGCGCTCGAACAAGACCGCCGGCGAGGGTTGCTGCTTGGCGACGAGATAGGAGATCGCGCTCATCTCCTCGTCGCGGTCGACCGGTTGCCGCACGCGCACCAGCTCGCCGAGCTGCTCGACCCGCGACAGCCACTCGCGCAGATCCCGGATCGGTTTTCTCGCGGTCGCTTTCGACACCGCGGCCTTCTTCAGGCCGGCGCGGGATAAATTCACTATCTTGTTCATCGCGGCCGCCTCTCTTGCCGGATAAGGGAACTGTGCGGCGCGTGGATCCGTTCACGCGCCATGGCCATTGTCCGGCTGCGGCCGCAGGGTCGCAATTCAACCGACATCCCCCGATGACCGGTCGTTGGACCGGCCGATCGACCGCCGGGCATTCTTAGCGCAGTGCTCTTGACCGTCAAGCCGGTTGTGCCGGATATTCCTCGGCCGTCTGACCATGCCGGACCGATCCCGGCATCTTCGACCCCGCATTAACATATTGATCGATTGATAAAATGTTGCGCTCTTGGGATTGGCCGGGACATCAGCCCTGCCGCCCGGGCTAAAGCGCGCCGATTCAAGGTTTCCGCGCCGCGCCCTTTACCAGATCGGACAGTTTTTGGCCGGTATCGGCCAGGGTTTCCCTGGGAAAAATCAGGTTGGTTGCGATCAAGCGGCGGAGCGCCGACATCTCGCGGCCGTTGTTGACGGTGATGGCGGCGGCAATCCGGCGGTCCGGGCCAAGGCCTATGACGGTGAATTGCCTCGAAGCCGGATCGCCGCGGACCACCAGATCCAAATCCGGTTCGACCAGTCCCAGCATTTGGATATTGCAGTCGTATTGGTCGGTCCAAAGCCACGGTATTTCGGCATAGGGCTCGTTTGTGCCCAGCATCGCGCGCGCGACGGCGGCCGCCTGATTGAGCGCCACCTGCCAGGATTCGATCCGGATCGCGCGGCCGAGCAGCGGATTATGGTGACGCGTCACGTCACCGGCCGCGAAGATATCGGGGTCGTTGGTGTGTCCGAATTGATCCACGTGGATCCCGTCATCGACTTGGAGACCCGCCGCCTCGGCCAAGGCAGTGTTGGGCTCGGCGCCGATCCCCGCGATGACGATATCGCAGTCATGGCCGGCGCGTTCGGTCCTCACCAAGACGCGGCCGTTCTGGTTCGCTTCAATGCTCTTGAGCCGCGAATCGAATTCGAACTTGACCCCGTGCGATTCGTGGAGCTTCCGGACAAAATCGCCGATCAGCGGCGGCATGGTGCGGATCAAAAGGCGCGGCGCCGCTTCCAACACTGTCACGCTTGCTCCGAGCGTGCTTGCGGATGCGGCCAGTTCCAATCCGATGAAACCGCCGCCGATCATCACGATTGCGGCGCCCGGCGTCAGCACCTCTCTGATCTGCTCGGCGTCGCTCAAGCTCCGTAAATAGTAGATCCGGGCGCCGCCCGGGATGGGCGGCAGAAGCCGATAGCGGCATCCGGTGGCCAAGAGCAGCCGTCCATAGGGCACCTTTTCGCCGCCGGCGAGTTCGACTAGCTTGGCCGATCGATCGATGCGTGTGACGGCACAGCCGAGCTTCAGACCGATGTGTTGTTCTGTAAAGAACGCCTCGGGCTTGAGATAGAGCTGAGCCGCGCTGAGCCGGTCGGTGAGGTAGGCCTTGGAAAGGGGAGGGCGCTGATAGGGCAGATGGGGTTCGTCGCCGATCAGCAGGATATCGGCGTTGGGCGCGTGCTGGCGCAAAATCTCCGCCGCGCGGATGCCCGCGGGTCCGGCGCCGATGATCACGAAGGGTCCCGAGACGGTCATATCCATCGGCCGTTGGAAGAGGGGGCAATCCGGTTGGGGCGGCGTCTAATGAAGGTGGACGTAACTGTAATCCACGGGAAGATTGTTGATGCCGCGATCGGGCGGGGCGATCCACCCCGCCATCTTGCCCGGTTCGATCACCCGTTGCATCAAGCTGCGAATGAAGGCTTTGTCGGTCTCTGACGGAAGCCATCCCGGCAACTGCTGGTTCCAGCGCTCGGATGAGACGATCGTGCCCGTCGGGTCCACGAACTTGCCGACCCACACGCCGATATTCCGGCGGAAATGCGGGCTCGGCAAGGCGAGTTCGAAGGAATATCCCGCCTTGGCGATGAGGCGATTCCAGCGTTTCACGCCGATCTCGCAATCGCGGATATAGGCGTTGCGCGTCACTTCGTTCATGGCGTTGCGCATCGTCACCTCCTCGATGGCGACGCCGTCGTCTTTCGGCGTCTCGAACGTAAAGGTGCTGTCCTTGCACAGATGGTCTTCGTAATTCGTCTCGTCGGGACGGCCCTTGATGCCGTTGGCGAAATAAACCGCGGCATTCGACGACACTTCGGCGCCGAAAAGATCGAGCGAAGAGCTGAACCAGAAATTGATGTAACGCTGAATGGTCGGCAGGTCGACGGCGCCGGCGCGGCGAATAACGTCGGGCTCCTCGGTATGGAGCTCTTTCATCACTTCGAGCGTGCGCTTGATCACGCGGGTGATGCCGGTATCGCCCACGAACATGTGATGGGCTTCCTCGGTGAGCATGAATTGGCAGGTGCGCGCCAGCGGGTCGAACCCGCTTTCGGCAAGACTCTTGAGCTGGTACTTGCCGTCGCGATCGGTGAAGTAGGTGAACATGTAGAAGGAGAGCCAATCCTCGATCGGCTCGTTGAAGGTGCCGAGAATGCGCGGCTTGTTCTTGTCGCCCGAGTGGCGCATGAGCAGTTCCTCGGCCTCCTCGCGTCCATCGCGGCCGAAATAGGCATGCAGCAGGTAGACCATCGCCCAGAGATGGCGGCCTTCCTCGACGTTCACCTGGAATAGATTGCGAAGATCGTAAAGCGACGGACAGGTCAGGCCCAAGAGCCGTTGCTGCTCGACCGAAGCCGGCTCGGTGTCGCCTTGGGTCACGATGAGCCGGCGCAGCGTGGCGCGATGCTCGCCGGGAACCTGCTGCCAGGCGGGCTGGCCCATCACGTCGCCGAAGCCGATGCGGCGGTCGGCGACCGGCTCGGCGAGGAAAATTCCCCAACGGTATTCCGGCATCTTGGTCGTGCCGTAGGTCGCCCAACCCTTGGCATCGACCGAAGTTGCGGTGCGGAGATAGACGTCGGCGCCGTGAAAGCTCGAAGGGCCAAGCTCGCGCCACCAATCGAGAAAATGCGGCTGCCAATGCTCGAGCGCGCGCTGCAGGGTCGGATCGTCGGCGAGGCCGACATTGTTCGGAATGCGCTCCTTATAGTCGATCGCCATGGTCTCAGACCCTTTCCCAATTGAATTGCGGTTTGGAGCCGCTGCCGAACAGCTTCAAGGCGCCCTTTTCGCCGACGGCATTGGGGCGGTTGAAAACCCAGTTTTGCCAGGCCGAAAGCCGGCTGAAAATCCGCGTCTCCATCGTCTCGACGCCGGCGAAGCGCAAATTCGCCTCCATGGCCGTCAGCGCATCGGGCGACAGGCTGGTGCGTTCCTCGACGGCGAGGCGGATTTCGTCGTTCCAATCGAGCGCGTCGGGCGCGTAGGTGACAAGCCCCAGTTTGGTTGCCGTCCCGGTATCGAGCGGTTCGCCGGTCCGGCCCGCCGCCGCCGTCACGGGCCCCGGATCGCCGCAGAAGCGCGTGGCAAGCCGGGTTTGGCCGTTGGCCATCGGGTAGGGGCCGAAATTGGCGGCCGACAACGCCAGGTGCGGCATCGCGTTGTCGCCCGCTTTCAGGGCAAGCATGTACGACCGGTCGGCGGCGAGCGCCAATTCCAAGAGCGTGCCCGTGAAACACGAGCCCTGGTCGATGATGGCAAAGAGGCTGCGTGATGAGACATCGAGCCGCGAGAAAGTGCGGGACAGGAAACCGATGGTCTCGCGCACGAACCAGTTCTGCTGGTTCGCCAGCATCAATGTGTCGCTCTCGAGCAGGGCCTCGATCGAGCCGTGCGTCTTCAACAGCAAGGTGCCGATTTCGAGTTCGTTGGTGCGCAACATGAGAATGGCGTCGTCGAGCTCGCGCGCGACGGCCAGCGGCCACCAGGCCGCTCCGGCGGCGAGTATCTCCTCGAGATTGCGCGGTCCGCCAGCAGCCGGGCCGGTGACGGCAATGGTCGCTATGCGCTGGGGCCGGTCGAACGCCACGTCGACCCAACGATAATGATAGCCCTTTTCGTCGATGCGCCGGTCGAGCGGCGGAAGCGGCACGCCGGCGGCTCCGGACGGGCGATCGCTGGCGGCGGCCAGGGCGAGGGCGCGTTCTTTCACCGTCTCGGCGAAACGGGTCGACGGCGCCGCCCGATCGATCAGGTTCCATTGCTTGGCCCGGTCGGCGCGCACGCCCTCGACCATGGTGCAGAAAACGTCGGCGAGATCGCGCCGCACCTTCCGCTTGTCGACCAAGCGGGTCAGGCCGCCGGTGCCCGGCAGCACGCCCAGGAGCGGAACCTCGGGCAGGCTGACGGTCGAGGAGCGATCGTCGATCATGATGATCTCGTCGCAGGCGAGCGCGACCTCGTAACCGCCGCCCGCGCAGGCGCCGTTAAGCGCCGCGATGAATTTGAGACCGGAACGCCGGCTCGATTCCTCGATGCCGTTGCGGGTTTCATTGGTGAATTTGCAGAAATTGACTTTCCAGGCGTGGGAGGACGTTCCCAACATGTAGATATTGGCGCCGGCGCAGAACATCCGTTCCTTGCCGCTGGTCAACACCACCGTCTTGACCTCGGGGTGCTCGAAACGGATGCGGTTGAGCGCGTCGTGCAGCTCGATATCGACGCCCAGATCGTAGGAGTTGAGCTTCAGCTTATAGCCCGGCTTGATCCCGGCATCCTCGGCGACGTCGAGCACGAGCGTCGCGACCGGCCCGTCGAATTCCATGCACCAGTGTTTGTAGAGTCGAGGATGGGTATCGAAAGTGACCAATTCCATCGCGGCGTCGGCTCCTTGCTGCCAGAGGATATATAATGCATGAATAACGACGATCAAGCAATATGCTTCAGATCGGGACCCGGGCCGCGCTTCCGGTGAAAAATCCCTAAGCCCGCGCTAGGACGCGCCCAGGGTTTTGACCAAGGACCGCAACTCCTTGTAGCTCTGCTCGGCCTTCTTGCCGGTCGTCTTCACGATCGCGTCCGCCTTGCTGTAAAGGCTGTTGCGGCCATCGAGAATGCGGCGGAGATCCTCCATCGCCTCTTCGTTGTTGGCCATCGGGCGATAATCGCCCTGTGCGATCACCCGGCTCATATGCTCCTCCGGTTCGGCCGACAGCCAAACGGTGTAACAGGCGGACAGCAACAAATCGAAAGTCGCCGCTTCCGACACGATGCTGCCGCCGGTGGCGATGACGGCGCGGTCGTAGCGCTCGATCACGTTCTCCAGCGCGCGCCGCTCGTATCGGCGGTAGGCGGCCTGGCCGTAGAGATCGAAGACCTCGCGCAGATTGGCGCCGACTTCGCGCTCGATTTCGCGGTCGAGTTCGATGAAGGGTATGTGCAGATCCTTGGCCAGCCTGGCGCCCAGCGTCGATTTGCCGGCGCCGCGCAAGCCGATCAGGGCGATGCGGTGGTGGCGTTCGCTTTCGGCGGCGGTGCCGAAGCTTTTCGCCAGCAGCTTGCGCGCCTGGGGAAGTTCCTGGGGCGAAAGCCGGCTCAAGGTCTGGATCAGCAAGGTGAGTTCGACCGGCCGGTCCGGTCCCTCGCGCACGAGATCGGCGATCGGCAGTCCCATCGCATGGGCAACCTGGCGCAAGAGCGCGATCGAGATGTTGCCCAATCCCGCCTCGAGCTGGGCCAGATAGCGCTCCGAGACGGCGGAATCGCGCGCCAGAATCTTGCGCGTCATGCCGCGCCGGGCGCGCGCCTCGCGAATCCTCTCCCCCAGGATGCGGAGATATTCGGCTTCGCCATCCTCCGCTTCGCGGTGCTTTTTGGAGGTACTGTCTCGTGTCGTCATGCTCGTCCCATCCGCCCGCCAAATCCCGGCCGCTATCCAACATGAATTATAATGCTTGCAAAACATTTTGCATGTATTATCTACAGACGCGCCCGGTTGCGGCCTTTGGCCGTGCGGGCGGGCGTCTGTCTCCGAATCCCGGGAGTCTGGGTTGAGCCTGCAGTTGAAGATATTGGTCGGCACGATGACGGGGACGGCGGAATTGGTGGCCGAAGAGCTCCGCGACGCCCTGGCGGCCAAAGGCGTGGCCGCGGAGATCGTGCTGATGAACGCCTGCGATGCCGGCACGTTCGCGTCCGGCGGCGCGTTTCTCATTTGCACCTCCACCTATGGCCAAGGCGACGTTCCGGACAACGCCCAGGCGCTGTTCGCGGCCCTCGAAACCGCCAAGCCCGATCTCTCCAAGGTGTCCTACGGGCTTATCGCCCTCGGCGACCGCACCTATGCGCAGACCTTCTGCTTCGGCGGCAAGCGCTTCGACGCGCTGTTGCAGTCGTTTGGCGCGCGCCGCATCGGTGACATCCTGCTGCATGACGCCAGCGCCGGCACAATCCCGGAAGAAGTCGCCCTCGAGTGGATCGGGCCGTGGCTCGATCAGTTTCGCCGGCAATGCGACAAGGCGGCCTGAGCGGCCGGGCTGCGGACGATGATAACGTGCGCCGCCGCCGTTTTATGAGGAGATGCCTATGACGACGCCGGATGACTTCACGCGCCTGATTTCGAACGTTACCTCGCGCATCGCCGGAAAGCCCGTCGATCGCCAGCTCGCCGGTGAATTGAACGCCGCCTTTCCGCCGGGCGGCCCGGTCTTTCGCGGCATCGAGGAGAGTTGCCGGGCGGCTATCAAGGCGGGCTGGATGTGCAATCGCGAGGCCGGCGGCATCCGCTACGGCCGGGTGGTGAAGCCCAGCGCGACGACGCATGGCTTCAGCGTCGACGTCGTCGACATGGCCGACGTCGCTGGACCGCATCACCGTCATCCCAAGGGCGAGATCGACATGATCATGCCGGTTACGCCGGACGCCGTTTTCGATGGGCATGGAGCAGGCTGGGTGGTCTACGGCCCCGATACCGCGCATAGTCCGACGGTTGCGAAAGGACAGGCGCTCGTTCTCTACCTGCTCCCGGACGGCGCGATCGAATTCACGCGATAATCGGGTTTGTTCGCGCGCCTGATCAATTGAGCCGATGCGGGCGCGATCTTGGTAGGTGTATCTACGTATTGAACGAAGGTTGTGCGGTGTTGGAATAGATCGACGGTCGCGTTGCGGCCTCTTCTTGCCTTCTGGCAAGGAAATCCATTGATGACGCGGTGCCGATGGCGACTTGGCGCTCAAGTCGAACGCCGGCATCCCGTGGTTGAAGCCTGGCGACGCTGACCGGAGGATATTAGATGCGGATCGATGCCTACACGCACTTTTTCCCGAAGAAGTTCTTCGACAAGATGATCGAGGTCGCCGGCGAATACAAAGACATGGGTAAACGCGTGCGCGCGATCCCGGCGCTTTACGACCTCGACGTGCGCAAGAAGATCGTCGATGGCCACAAGGACTATGCGCAGGTCCTGTCCTACCCGCAGCCGCCGGTCGAAACCTTCGCCAAGAGCCCGGCGCAGATCGACGAATTCATCCGCATGATCAACGATGGTTTTGCCGAATTATGCGCGAAGGAGCGCGATCATTTCCCGGGCTGGGTGGCGCAGGTGTCGCTCGATTCGCCCGACGCCGGCGTGGCCGAAGCCGAGCGCGCGTTGAACCAGCTCGGCGCGCTAGGCGTGCAGGTCTACACCAACGTCGCCGGCAAGCCGCTCGACCAGCCGCAATACCTGCCGTTCTGGAAGAAGATGAACGAACTCGGCAAACCGGTCTGGCTGCATCCCGCGCGCGGCGCCAACATGCCGGATTACCTCGCCGAAAAGAAGTCGTTGTACGAGATCTGGTGGACATTCGGCTGGTCGTACGAGACCGCGGTCGCGATGGCGCGGCTGGTGTTCTCCAAGATCATGGACAACCATCCCAATCTGAAGATCATCACGCACCATTTCGGCGGCATCGTGCCGATGCTCGAAGGCCGCATCGGGCCGGGCTGGGACGTGCTCGGCGCGCGCACCACCGACGAGGATTACGTCTCGCTGCGCAAGAGCCTGAAGAAGCGCCCGCTCGACTATTTCAAGCAGGACTTCTATGCCGATACCGCGGTCTTTGGGGCAATGCCGGCGACCAAATGCGGCCTGGAATTCTATCCCACCGACAAGATCGTGTTCGCCTCCGACTGCCCGTTCGACCCCGAAAACGGGACGATGTATCCGCGCGAGACGTTGCACATTCTCGAATCGCTCAACCTCGACAAGCAAGCCAGCGACAAAATTTTCCACAAGAATCTCGAGCGCATCACCGGCCGCAAGCTGGTGAATTGAACTTCATGTCATCCCGCTTTTTCCCCGGATGGCGGGCATAGTATCATCGGCGAAAGATGATGAGCGCGCTTGCGCCCGGCCGAGGATTTTCGGCCGCCGGCGGATTGCGGGCTGATATAGTCGCCGTTCGAGACCGGGGAGCGGGCAGGTGACCGAGACCGACAAGAAGCAAAGCTTCAACGCCTATAATCGCCCCCACGCGGATTTGCGCGAATTCATCGAACGGGCCGAGGCGGCCGGCGAATTGCTGCGGATCAAGGGCGCCCACTGGGATCTCGAAATTGGGGCGCTTGCCGAAATCATCTACCACGCCAAGTCCGAGCCGCCGGCAATCCTGTTCGAGGGTGTGCCCGGCTATCCGAAGGGCATGCGGCTGCTTTCCGGCGCCACCAACTCGTCCAAGCGCCTGGCGATCGCCCTCGGCTTCCCGGTGCCGTGCAATCCTCTCGACGTCGTTCGCGCCTATCGCGATCGCATGAAGACGCACCGGCCGATTCCGCCGAAGACCGTGACCAACGGACCGGTGTTGCAGAACGTCGATCGCGACGGGCAGGTCGATCTGATGAAGTTTCCGGTGCCGCGCCTGCACGAGCTCGACGGCGGCCGTTATATCGGAACCGACGACCTCGTCATCATGCGCGATCCCGAGGAGAACTGGATCAACGCGGCGACCTACCGCTCCATGGTGCAGGACCGCAACCACGTCAATATCTGGATGTCGCCGGGCAAGCATGGCCGCCAGATCCGCGAGAAATATTTCCGCGCCGGCAAGCCCTGTCCGGTTCTGATCAGTTGCGGCCACGATCCGCTGCTGTTCCTGGCCGGCGGCAACGAGATCAAGTTCGGTTTGTCGGAATACGATTACGCCGCCGGCCATCGCGGCCTGCCCTACGACGTCCTGCCGAGCGAGCTGCATGGCCTGCCGATGCCGGCCCATGCCGAAATCGTCCTCGAAGGCGAAATGGTCGCTGGCGAGGTGGCGAAGGAAGGCCCGTTCGGCGAATTCACCGGCTATTACGCGAGCTCGCCCAGCGAGCAGCCGGTGGTGCACGTGAAGCGTGTCTATTACCGCAACGATCCGATCCTTGCGATTGCCTCGCCGATGCGGCCGCCCTCCGATTTCTCGTTCAGCAAATGCGTGATGAAGGCCGGCATGATCTGGGACGAGGTCGAGCGCGCCGGCCTTTCGGGCGTCAGGGGCGTATGGTGCCACGAGGCGGGCGGCGCGCGCATGTTCAACGTGATTGCCATCAAGCAGGCCTATCCCGGTCACGCGCGCCAGGCCGGGTTGCTGGCCGCGGGCTGCCAGTCGGGCTCCTATCTCGGCCGGTTCGTCGTGGTGGTGGACGAGGATGTCGATCCGACCGACATGTTCGACGTTCTCTGGGCGATGTGCACGCGCTGCGACCCGGCTCAGGACATCGAATTCATCCGCCGCGCCTGGAGCGGCCCGCTCGACCCCATTCTCGACCAGGCCAGTTCCACCAATTCGCGCGCGATCATCGACGCCTGCCGGCCGTTCGAACGGCTCAAGGATTTCCCGACGGTCGCCCGCGCCAGCCCGGAGCTGCGGGCCCGCATGAAAGCCAAGTTTGCCGACGTGCTGGCGAAGTTCGGCGGCGGTTAGCTAGGCCGGTCCCACGCCATGCCCGCCATCCACCGGAATGACCGCGCCGGTGATATAGGCCCCGGCGGCCGAGGCGAGCAGCAGCAACGCGCCGTCGAGTTCCGGCAGATTGCCGGTGCGGCCCAAGGGAATGCGCGACGCCATCGTCTTGCCCGCCGCGCTGTTGAGATAATCGCGATTCAGGTCGGTCTCGAAATAGCCCGGGGCGATGGCGTTGACCGTGATCCCGAAACGCGCGAATTCCACCGCCAGGATACGGGTGAGATGAATGAGCCCGGCCTTGGCCGTGGCGTAGCCCGGCACGTTGCGCGCGGTGCGATAGCCCACCAGCGAGGCGATGTTGACGACGCGGCCGCCGCTCTTGCGCGCGATCATGCGCGAAGCCGCCTCGCGCGTCATCAGCCAGGCGCCCTTGAGATCGGTGTCGAGCACGCGGTCCCAATCCTCCTCGCTGTGTTCGAGCACGGGCTTGGAGACCGCGATGCCGGCGTTGTTGACCAGAATATCGATGCCGCCCAAGGCCTTTTCGGCGGCCTCGAAAGCCTGGCGCACGCTCTCGCCCTTGGTCACGTCGCCGGTCACGGCCGCCACGCGCCGCCCGGTCTTGGCTATGTCAGCCACGGCCTTGTCCAACGCGGCCCGGTCGCGCGCCACCAGCGCCACATCGGCGCCCGCCTCGGCCAGCACTTGCGCAAAATGCCGCCCCAGGCCGCGCGACGCGCCGGTGACCAGCGCTTTTTTCCCGGCGAGCGAGAAATCCGCCATGGCTAGGCCTTCAACCCGACATTTCCATATGAACTCCGGTTCCGGGCGTCAGAGTAGCCATTTGGGTTCCCGATGGCAATTTGGAGCGTGGCAGGCCGGATTGGATCGCCGCTGCGCGTCTCGCGGGCCGGGCCGATTATGGAACTTTCTCGTTGTTCGCGGGCAACTCGGCGGCGAGCTCGCGCAAACGGAAGCGCTGTATCTTGCCGGTCGCGGTCCGCGGGATCGCAGTGATGAAGCGGATGTTGCGCGGGCATTTGTAGATCGACAGTTGCGACTTGATGCGGTCTTGGATCCGGCTTGCCAGCTCCTTGACGTCGGAATTGGCGGTCGGCACCACGAACATCGACAACCGCACCAGCCCGTCGCTGTTGGGGACGCCGATGACGGCCACGTCGGCGACGTCGGGCGTGACCAGGGCGCAGTCCTCGATTTCCGTGGGCGAGACCCATTGACCCGAGATCTTCAGCAAATCATCGCCGCGGCCCTGGTGATACCACCAGCCGTCGCTGTCGAAGCAGAAAATGTCGCCGGTGCGGTACCAGCCATGATCGAAGCTTGCCGCGGTCTTGTCCGGCTGGCGCCAATAGCCGTTGCAGAGCGACGGCATCTTTATCCACAAGATGCCGAATTGCCCCGGCTCGGTGACGGCGCGGCCGTTGTCGTCGAGCAGCCGCACCTCGGTTTCCGGCTGCGGCCGCCCGGTGGCTCCCGCGCGATAGGCCGTGGGCGTGTTGGCGATGAACAGGAACAGCGTCTCGGTCGCGCCGATGCCGTCGAGAATCGGCTTGCCCGTCGCGTGCTGCCAGCGTTCGAACAGGCCGGCCGGGAGTCTTTCGCCGGCCGAGACGTAGCAGCGCACCGCGCGGAAGGCGTCGGTTTCGGCGTGCTTGTCGCGCAGCAGGTTGCGGTAGATCGTCGGCACGCAGAACATGACATCCGGACGGTAGCGTTCGACGGTCTCGGCGACGGCGTTGCTGTCGGGCCAGCGATCGTCGAGGATCACCGTCGCGCCGACGCGCAGCCCGCCGAGCAAGCAATGGGTCAGGGCGAAGGAGAAGAACAGCTTCGAGGAAGAGAATACTTTGTCTCCCGTTTTGACGCCCAGGATTTTTCCCAGATAAAGATCGCCGGGCAGCACGTCGTGGTGACAATGCACCGCCGCCTTGGGCATTCCGGTCGTCCCGGAGGTGTAGAGCCAGAACGCCATGTCGTCGGGCGACATCGGCGCGCTGTCGAGCCGGTCCGGCTGATTGCGGAGGAAAGCGTCGAGGCCGATCGCGGGCGAAGCGGGCTCGCCGGCGCCGCAGACCACCACCACCGGCGGCCGGGGAGCGCCCTGGGCCACCGCGCCTTCGAGCGTTTCGACGAAGTCGTGGTCGATGAGCATCGCCCGGCAGTCGCTGTCGTCGATGATGAAGCGGACGTCCTTCGCGGCGCTGCGGCTGTTCACGGTGACGGCAACGCCGCCCACCTTGATCGCCGCGAGGAAGCCGGCGACGAACTCGGGCGAATCCTTGAGCATCAGCAGCACGCGATCGCCCCGGCCGACGCCGCTGCGCCGCATCGCATTGCCGAAACGGTTCACGAGACTCTCGAGCTCGGCGTAGGTGATGGTGGTGTCGTGAAAGAGCAGCGCCGGGGTCTGTCCGCGGCCGCTGGCGAGGGTAGGCCCGAGGAGCGCGTCGCAGGCGTTCATGGCCGCCGCTTCCGGTGGCACGGTCATCGCCGCTCGCCCGATTCGGCGGGGTGCCGTCCGATCGGCTGCCGGTCGTTCCCATCCTCGAGGAGGAGCCTCATGCCATCGCCCGCCTGGCTTTATTGCCGTCCGGTCTCGGGATTGCATTGACAAGGACCAGTCCCGGCGATAGTGAATACCCATTCAGTTAACTGAATGATCATTCAGCTAATGTTGGGTGTCAACTTTTTTATGGTCGCAGGCGAGCGGTGATGGGCGATGACAGCGTGAGGCCGGCGGCGTGGGCCGGGGGAAGAGGCGGGTTATCGGGATGGCCGGCGTTGGCTTGGTCCGGCGCGCGCCCCGCCGCGGCACGGCATGGCGAGGAAGGGCCCGTGACATGACGACGAAGCTGGAAGCGAAGATCAAGAGCCAAGTCGCCGATGCGTCGCTGATTCAACGCCGCCGCAGCCAGATCGTGGCGGCGGCGGTCGAGTTGTTCTCGCAACAGGGCTTCTACCTCACCACGATGCAGGAGGTGGCGCGCAAGGCGGGGGTGAGCATCGGACTCATCTATCAATACGTCCACGACAAGGACGACGTGCTGCTGCTCGCGCTGCTCAGCGTGCTCGAATCCTATAAGCACGAGATTCCCGCGGCGCTGGCGGGCGTAACCGATCCGCTGGCCCGCTGCTGGATCGCGGTCGATGCCTATTGCCGCGTCGTCGATGCGCGGCGCGACGCGACCGTTCTCGCCTACCGCTCGACCAAGTCGCTGCCCAAGGCGCGCCGCGAGTTCATCCAGAACGCCGAGATCGAGACCAACGAATTCATCGCCGCCTGCCTGCGGGAGTGCGTCCGGCAGGGGCTGTTCCGCGACGTCAACATCGACCTCGTGACCTACCATTTCGTCACCTTCGCCCACACCTGGGCGCTGAAGTATTGGCGCATGCGCGAGCTCTGCACGCTCGATCGCTATATCGAGGAGGGATTGGACTTGCTGCTGACCGCCCTGCTGACGCCCAAGGGCCGCCGTCATTACAAGAAGATGCTGGCGGACCGCAAAAACGGCGTAGCGCCTTGGCCGGCGCCGGCTTCGTCCGGCGCCAAAATCCGCTTGACTCTACCGGCAAAGTGAATGACCATTCACTTAACTGAACGGTCGTTCAGTCCGCCGCCGGGCGCGGTGGACGTTTAAGACGGGGCGGCGATTTCCATGCTCACCAGCCATCAGGTCGGACGCGCTCTCGTCGTCACCTTGTCGCGCCCGCCGGTCAATGCGATCAACGGCGCGTGGGTCGACCGCTTCAACGCCATCCTCGATGGGCTCGCGCAGCGCAGCGACATCGCGGTTCTGCACATCCGCAGCGATCAGAAGGTGTTTTCGGCCGGCGCCGACCTCACCGCCATCCGCGAATGCTTCGCCAGCGCGGAGGGGCCGGACGCCATGATCGCCACCGTCCGGAGACTCCAGGCGCTCTATGACCGCATCGAGAAACTGCGTCAGGTGACGGTGGCCGAGATCGGCGGCACCGCCTTGGGCGGCGGCTTCGAGCTGGCCTTGAGCTGCGACCTCCGCGTCGCCTCGACCGATGCCCAGCTCGGCCTGCCCGAATTGCGGCTCGGCCTGTTGCCGGGCGCGGGCGGGACGCAACGGCTGACGCGGCTGTGCGGGCGGGGCGTCGCGCAACGGGTGATCCTGACGGCGGAGCTGGTCGGCGGCGACACCGGCCAAACACTGGGCATGGTGCAGTGGGCGGTGGCGCCGCCGGAACTCGCTTCTTGGACGGCGAAGCTGGTCGCCGCGATCGCCGCGCTGCCGATGGCGGCGCTCGCGGCCAGCAAGCGATGCCTGGCGGCGGCCGGGGAGCCCGGAGATTCGGGCTTCCGCGCCGAGCTGGAGGAAACCCGCCGGCTGCTCGATCACCCCGAAACACGCGCGCTGGTGGCCGGCTTCCTCGAACGGAAGCCGGCGGCCGGCCCACAAAACCCCCAAACAGACAGAAAGCGAGTCGTGTCATGAACTTCAAAGGACGGGCGGCAGTGGTTACCGGCGCGGCGTCGGGGATCGGTCTCGGCATTGCCGAGGCAATGGCCAAGGCGGGGGCCCGTGTCCTGCTCGCCGATATCGCCTTCGAGAAGGCGCAGGCCGAGGCGCAACGGCTGCGCCAGCAGAATCTCTTGGCCGACGCTTACGCCCTCGATGTCACCAGCGATCAGTCCATCGCCGCCTTCGTCGCCGCCGCGACGAAGCTCGACACGCCGGTCGATGTCCTGGTCAACGCCGCCGGCTGGGGCAAGGTGCAGCCCTTCGTCGAGAACGAGCCGAGCTTCCAGGCTCGCGTCATCGCGCTCAATTTGGTCGGACCGCTCAATCTCACCCGCTCCTTTCTGCCGGGGATGATGGAGCGGAAGTCGGGCAAGATCGTCAATGTGGCAAGCGACGCCGGACGCGTCGGCAGCCTGGGCGAAACCGTCTATTCCGGCGCCAAGGCCGGCCTCATCGGCTTCACCAAGAGCCTGGCGCGCGAGATGGCGCGCTATTCCATCAGCGTCAACTGCGTCTGCCCCGGCCCGACCGATACGCCGCTGTTCGCGGCGGTGCCGGAGAAGTTCCGCGAGGCGTTTTTGCGCGCCATCCCGATGCGGCGCTTCGGCAAGCCGTCCGACGTCGCCGGCGCGGTGATGTTCTTCGCCAGCGCGCATGCCGATTACATCACCGGGCAGGTGCTGAGCGTCAGCGGCGGCCTGACGATGGCCGGCTGATTCCCATTTCCCCAAGTTCAGGAGCATGATTCGATGAAAAACGTGCAGGCTGCCAGTTTCAAGCCCGCTCATTTCGGCTGGTCGGTCACCGGCAAGGTGGCGACCATCAGCCTCAACCGGCCGGAGCGGAAGAATCCGCTGACGTTCGAATCCTACGGCGAGTTGAGCGATCTCTTCCGCGAGCTGGTCTATGCCAGCGACGTCAAGGCCGTGGTGCTGACCGGCGAGGGCGGGAATTTCTGCTCCGGCGGCGACGTGCACGAGATCATCGGTCCGCTGGTGCGCATGCAGGAAGCCGACGATATGGGCGGGCTCCTCGCCTTCACGCGCATGACCGGCGATCTGGTCAAGGCGATGCGCGCCTGCCCGCAGCCGATCGTGGCGGCGGTCGACGGCATCTGCGCCGGCGCCGGCGCCATCCTCGCCATGGCATCGGATCTGCGCCTGGGCACGGCGCAGAGCAAGGTCGCCTTTCTCTTCGTCCGCGTCGGGCTCGCCGGCGCCGATATGGGCGCCTGCAACATCCTGCCCCGGATCATCGGCGCCGGCCGCGCCTCCGAGCTGCTCTACACCGGACGGGTGATGGACGGCGCCGAGGCCGAGCGCTGGGGCTTCTACAACAAGCTCTGCGCGCCGGACGCGGTGCTGAAGGAGGCCCAGGCGCTGGCCGCGACCCTCGCCGCCGGCCCGACCTTCGCCCATGCCATGACCAAGAAATGCCTCCATCAGGAATGGGACATGTCGATCGACGAGGCCATCGAGGCCGAGGCGCAGGCCCAGGCCATCTGCATGCAGACCAAGGACTACGGCCGCGCCTACCGGGCTTTCGTCGCCAAGCAGAAGCCGGTCTTCGAAGGCAATTGATGGCCGACCGCAGCTTCCTCGACTGGCCGTTCTTCGCCGACGAGCATCGCCAAGTCGCGGCGGCGTTCGAGCGTTGGACGGCCGAGGAGCTGCCTGCCGTGCTCGGGACGGACGCGGACGCCGATGTTTCCGGCGCCGTCCGCCGTTTGGTTTTGGCGCTGGGGAAGGCGGGGCTGCTGCGGCATAGCGCTCCGAACGGCGACGGGCCGTCGGGCGGCCTGGTGGTGCGCAATCTGTGCCTGGCCCGGGAAATCCTCGCCCGCGCTTCCGGCCTCGCCGATTTCGCCTTTGCCATGCAAGGGCTCGGCAGCGCGCCGATCAGTCTCTACGGCAACGCGGCGCAGAAGCGGCGCTATCTGCCGCGGGTGAGCGACGGCACGGCGATCGCCGCTTTCGCCCTCTCCGAGGCCGAAGCCGGCTCCGATGTCGCGGCCATCGCCACCACCGCCGGCAAAAGCGGCAACTTCTATCGGCTCGACGGCAGCAAGACCTGGATTTCGAATGCCGGGCTTGCCGATTTCTACGTCGTCTTCGCCCGCACCGGCGAAGGACCCGGCACCAAGGGGCTGTCGGCCTTCATCGTCGACAGCGTCAGCCCCGGCCTGTCGGTGAGCGGCACCATCGATGTCATTGCGCCGCATCCCCTCGGCAGCCTGCGCTTCGAGAACTGCCGCGTCGGCGTCGATCAGTTGCTGGGCCAGCCCGGCGAGGGCTTCAAGATCGCCATGGCCACGCTCGACATTTTCCGCTCGACGGTGGGCGCGGCGGCGCTCGGCTTTGCGCGCCGGGCGTTCGACGAGGCGATCGAACGCAGCCTTTCGCGCCGGCTCTACGGTCATGCTCTCGCCGATCTCCAGATGATCCAAGGCAAGATCGCGGACATGGCGCTTTCCATCGACGCCGCGGCGCTGCTGATCTACCGTGCCGCCTGGACCAAGGATTGCCTGGGCGGACGCATCAGCCGCGAGGCCAGCATGGCCAAGCTGTTCGCCACCGAGGAGGCGCAGAAGGTCATCGATCAGGCGGTGCAGATCTTCGGCGGCTGCGGCGTCGTGCGCGGCGTGACGGTCGAGCGTCTTTACCGCGAGATTCGCGCGCTGCGGATCTACGAGGGTGCGAGCGAGGTGCAAAAGCTGATCATCGCCGGCCAGGCGCTTCAGGCGGCGCGCGATAATGGTTCGGGAAAGAACTGGCGTTGACGACGAGATTGGGAATAAGCGATGCGGCGTCTTGCTGACGCCGTGCATGCAACAGGGCAAACAAAGGAGAAGGAGACGCAGATGGTAAAGACAATGATGGTACGGTTTTTATCGGGGGCGCTGGCGCTCGCGGCGGGCTTGGCGCTCGCCGCCGCGCCGGCGGCCGCCCAGCAAACGGTGAAGATCGGCGTGATCCTCACCTATTCCGGTCCCGCGGCGTCGCTCGGCGACGAGATCGACAAGGGCTTGTCGCTTTACGTCAAGGAGCACCAGAAGGATTTGCCCCCGGGCGTCAAGGTCGAACTCCTCAAGCGCGACGACACCGGCCCGGACCCCGAAACCGCCAAGCGCCTGGCGCAGGAGCTCATCACCCGCGACCACGTGCAGTTCCTCACCGGCGTGGTGTGGTCGCCCAACGCCGCGGCAATCGCGCCGCTCGCCACCGAGGCGAAGGTGCCGTTCGTCATCATGAATGCCGCGGGCGCCGGGCTGACCCGCGCATCGCCTTATATCGCGCGCGTCTCCTTCACCCTGTGGCAGAGCAGCTATCCGCTCGGCAAGTGGGCGGCGAGCCATGGGATGAAGCGGCTCTACACGACGGTGAGCGATTATGCGCCGGGCCATGACGGCGAAGCGGCCGTCATCAAGGGCTTCACGGAAGCCGGCGGCACGGTCGTCGGCTCGATCCGGTTTCCGCTCAAGGACCAGGACTTCGTGCCGTTCCTGCAGCGCGTCAAGGATGCCAAGCCCGACGTGCTCTACGTCTTCGTGCCCTCCGGCAAGCAAGCCGCGGCGGTGATGAAGGCCTATGAGGATCTCGGGCTTAAGGCCGACGGCGTCAAGCTCATCGGTCCGCAGGACATCGTCCCCGACGCCGAGTTGCCGGGGATGGGCGATGCGGCCATCGGCGTCATCAGCGGCGGAACCTATTCGGCGGTGTCCACCCGGCCGCAGAACCGCGCCTATGTCGCCGCCTGGAAACGCGCCTACGGCGACGCTTCGATCCCGGATTTCATGTCGGCCAGCGGCTGGGACGGCATGGCGGCGATCTTCAGCGTCATCAAGGCGACGAAGGGCCAGGTCGACGGCGACAAGGCGATGGCGTTGCTCAAGGGCTGGAAGAACCCGGACAGCCCGCGCGGCTCGGTCATGATCGACCCGGAGACGCGCGACATCGTCCAGAACATCTACATCCGCCGCGTCGAGAAGGTCGGCGGCAGCCTCGGCAATGTCGAGATCGACACCATTCCGCAGGTCAAGGACCCGTGGAAGGAGTTCAACCCGCCCAAATAGTGCAATCCCACCCGTCCGCCGGCGCCGTTTGACGGCGGCGGACGGGTGGCTCTCGCGCGGTAACAGATGAGCGCCCTTTCCGTCTTCATTAGCATCGCCTTCCACGGGCTCGCCTTCGCCATGGTGCTCTACCTCGTCTCGGTGGGGCTTTCCATCACCTTGGGGCTGATGGGCTTCGTCAACCTCGCCCATGGCGTTTTCGCCGCGGCGGGCGGCTACGTCATGCTGACGCTGATGAGCCGCTATGGCGTCCCGCTTCCCTTGGCCCTCGCCGTCGCCTGCCTGGTCGTCGCTGCGGGCAGCGTCGTCATCGAGCGGCTGCTCTATCGCGAACTTTATGGCGGCGACGAGCTCGATCAGGTGCTGCTCAGCATCGGCCTCGTCTTCATGTCGGTGGCGATCGCCAAGTACTTGTGGGGGCCGCTGCCGCAACCCTTGCATCCGCCGCCCTATTTGAGCGGCCAGGTCTATCTTGGTGCCCGCGGTTTTCCCACCTACCGCTTCTTCCTGATCGTCGCTGGCGCGGCGGTGGTGACCCTGCTCTGGCTCGGCCTCGAGCGCACGCGCTTCGGCGCGATGATCCGCGCGGCGGTCGACAATCGCCGCATGGCGCAGTCGATCGGCATCAACACCGCGCGCCTCTTCACCCTCACCTTCGCGCTCGGCAGCGGGCTCGCCGCGCTCGGCGGCGCGCTCGGCGCCGAGATTCTGACGATCGACCCCGGTTATGCCCTGGAGCAGCTGATCTACTTCCTCATCGTCGTGGCGGTGGGCGGCCTCGGCAGCATCCGCGGCCCGTTCTTCGCCGCGCTTCTCGTCGGCACCGCCGACACCGCCTTCAAGTATCTGCAGCCGGAGCTGGGCGCTTTCTTCATCTACGCCGTGACGCTGGTGCTCCTGCTGTGGCGGCCGCAGGGCCTGTTCGGGCGCGCCTGATGGAGCGGAAACGCCCCCGCCCGCGGCCATCGGTGAGGGGCGCGTTGCGCCTGCTTTGGTCGCATTCGAAAGGCGGCGCTCGACTCACCCGTCCGTCGCCCGCCGTCGAGGCGCTGCTCAACAGCCATCGCCTGCGCGCCTACGAGGCGCTGCCGTGGCTGGCCGCCGTGGCCGGCTTCGTGTTTTTCCCCGAGTATCACGCGCTGGGCGCGCAGATCCTCATCGCCATCCTGTTCGCGCTCTCGCTCGACCTGATTCTGGGCTATGCCGGGATCGTCACGCTGGGTCATGCCGCGTTCTTCGGCGTCGGCGCTTATACGGCCGGGCTCCTCGCCGCGCATGGCTGGGGCGAGCCGATCAGCGAGCTGGTCATCGCCGGCATCGTCGCCGGTCTCGTCGGCATCCTCAGCGGGGCGATCATCTTGCACACCAAGGGGCTGACCTTGCTGATGCTGACCTTGATGATTGCCGCCATGCTCCAGGAGGCGGCGAACAAGGCCGGCGCGATCACCGGCGGTACCGACGGGCTGCAGAGCATGCAGGTTGCGCCGGTGCTCGGGCTGTACCGCTTCGATATGTTCGGCAATACCGCTTATGTCTATTGCCTGGCCGTGCTGTTTGTCGGCTGGCTGGTGATGCGGCGCATCGTCAATTCGGCGTTCGGACGGGCGCTCACCGGGATCCGCGAGAACGAGCTGCGCATGCAGGCGATCGGCTCGCCGGTGTTCCGCCGCCGCCTGACCGCTTATGCCATTGCGGCGGCGCTGGCCGGGGTGGCGGGCGGATTGCTGGCGCAGACGACGCAGTTCGTCGCCCTCAACTCGCTCAGCTTCGAGCGCTCGGGCGCCGTGCTCATCATGCTGATTCTGGGCGGCGTCGGGCGGCTCTACGGCGCCTTCATCGGCGCGCCGCTCTACATGATCGCGCAGGACCGCTTCGCCCAACAGGATCCGGTCTACTGGTACTTCTGGATCGGGCTGCTGCTGGTGCTGGTCGTCAAGTTCGCGCGCGGCGGCGCATTGGCGGTGCTGGAGCGCGTCATGCAGCGTTATCGCGTGCGCCCATGACGCAAGCCCGCGCTCCGGCGCTGGAGACGCGCGGCTTGTGCAAGAGCTTCGGCGCTCTCGCCGTCGCCAGCGACATCGATTTCCGCCTCGAACGCGGCGCGCGCCACGCGCTGATCGGCCCGAACGGCGCCGGCAAGACCACCTTCATCAATCTGGTGACCGGGCGCTTCCCGCCGAGCGCCGGGCGCATCTTGCTCGGCAGCGCCGATGTCACCGCGCTGGCGCCGGCGCAGCGGGTGAAGCTCGGGCTGGCGCGGACCTTCCAGATCAATACGCTGTTCCGCGGCTTGAGCGTGCTCGACAATGTCTGCATGGCAACGAGCGAGCGGCTCGGCCGCGCCGGCGACCTCTTCCGTCCGTCCGGCTCGCGCCCGGAGGTGATCGACGGCGCCTATGCCGCGTTGGAGCGTCTCGGCCTCGCCGACGACGCGGCCCGCCTGGTGCGCGAGCTGCCCTACGGCCGCCAGCGCCTGGTCGAGATCGCCGTGGCGCTCAGCCTGGAGCCCGAGGTGCTGCTGCTCGACGAGCCGGCGGCGGGGGTGCCGTCGGCGGAAAGCGGCGTCATCGTCGACGTCATCGAGAGCCTGTCGCCGGAGATCGCCGTGCTCATCATCGAGCACGACATGGAGCTGGTCTTCCGGCTGGCGCGGCGCATCACCGTGCTGGTGCAGGGCAAGGTGCTGGTCGTCGGCACGCCGCAGGAAATCGCCGCCGACCCGCGGGTCCGCGAGGTCTATCTCGGCGAGCGGGCGTTGCCGTGAGCGCCCCCGCCGCCGCGCTCGGCATCGCGCTCAAGGGAATCCGCGCCGTCTACGGCGATACCGTGGTGCTGGAGGATGTCTCGCTCGCCGTGAAGCCGCGCGGCACGCTGGCGCTGTTGGGGCGCAACGGCGTCGGCAAGACGACGCTGCTCGCCACCATCATGGGGCACACGAATTTGCGGGCGGGCGCGATCCGCCTGGGCGAGCGCGACGTGGCCGGGCTCGAGCCCTACCGCCGCTCCCGGCTCGGCATCGGCTGGGTCCCGCAGGAGCGCGAGATCTTCCGGTCGCTGACGGTGGCGGAGAACCTGACGATCGCCGCGCGTCCCGGGCGCTGGTCGGCGGCGCGCGTTTACGACTTTTTCCCGTCGCTCGCCGAGCGCCGGCGCCACCGCGGCAACGAGCTGTCGGGCGGCGAGCAGCAGATGCTGGCGATCGGCCGGGCGCTCATGGGCAATCCCGCCGTGTTGCTGATGGACGAGCCGCTTGAGGGCTTGGCGCCGGTCATCGTCGATGCCGTGCTCAAGGGCATCGACCGGCTGAGGCGGGAGGAAGACCTTACCCTCCTGCTTGTCGAGCAGCATGCCCGCTTGGCGCTCGCCGTCTGCGAGCGCGCCATCGTGCTCGACCGCGGCAAGATCGTGCATGAAGGCGCCAGCCGCGATCTGCTTGCCGCGCCTGAGCATCTTACGGCGCTGATGGGCGCCGAGGGACGGCGCGCGGCGGCCAGGACGCGGCGATGATGCGGCTTGGGATGAAATCGCCCGGATCGGGGTTTAAGCGGCGAACAAGCGGCGGGCGAGGCGGCAGGCGAGCGCCGCGCCGACGCGGCGGCGGTAATGCGCCGGCGCGATCGTCGTCCGCATCGGCGAGACCTGTTTCTGCACCAGCTTACTGATCTGCCGCAGCGCCTCGTCGTCGAGCGGCCGGCCGAGCAGCGCCTCCAAGCCCGAGACCAGCAGCGGCCGTGAATTAGTGCCGGTCAGCGCGATGCGCAACGCCGTAAGATCGTTCCCTTTCCGGCAAAGCGCCACGGCGACTCCCGCCAAGGGAAAATCGATGGCGCCGCGAAACCGCGCTTTCTCGTAGGCCGCCACCACCCCGGACTGGTTCGGCAGCCGGACGGCCAGCAGCATTTCGTCGCCGCCGAGACGGAGATGCGCCGCGCCGTCCTCCTGGAACAGATCGTCGAGCGCGATCCACCTTGTGCCGTCCGCGCCGCCGATCTCCACCTGGGCTCGGAGCACCAGCAGCACCGGCGCGGTATCGCCGCTATAGGCGGCGTGGCAGCGGTTTCCCGTCGGCGCCACATGACAGACCGTGCCGCGGTATTTGAGGCAGAAATCGTTGCTCCGCCGCCACCACGCGCTCTGGTTATAGAAGACGCAACGCGTATCGAGGCAGAGATTGCCGCCGATGGTGGCGCTGGCGCGATGGGTCGGGCCGGCGACGGTAACCGCGGCCTCGGCGAGCGCCGGAAACCGGCGCCGGATGAGCGGATTTTCGGCGAGGCTCGACAGCGTCACGCCCGCGCCGATGCGGACGCCGCCGGACCCGGCCGCGATCTCCTGCAGGCCGGGCAGGCCGGTGATGTCGACCAGCGTTTCCGGGTTCCCCAACTCGCGCCGCAGATTGGTGATGAGATCGGTGCCGCCGGCCAGCAGCCGGCTTTCGGGATGAGCGCGGCGCGCGGCGACCACCTCGGCGAGGCTGGTGGCGCGGATCAGCGAGAATGGCGGGAGCATGGTCATTGCGCGGCGCCCTGGGCCGCGGCGGCGATGCGGCTCTCGCGCTGCTTCTTGGCCAGCGCCTCGAGAATGCGGTCGGGCGTGATCGGCAGCTCGGTCATGCGCAGGCCGATGGCTTGGGCGATCGCGTTGGTCATCGCCGGCAGGAATCCCGCCAGCGAGCCCTCGCTCGCCTCCTTGGCGCCGAAGGGACCGTTGGGATCGAGGCATTCGACGATGTGCACCTCGATCGGCGGCGATTCGACGATGGTCGGGATGGCGTAGCCCAGCAGGCTCGCATGCAGCGGCAGCCCGTCCTCATACCGCGTCTCCTCGCAAAGCGCCTGGCCCATGCCCATCCACACCGAGCCCTGCACTTGCCCTTCGACCGAGAGCGGGTTGATGGCGCGGCCGCAATCATGCGCCACCCAGACCTTCACGATGCGGACCATGCCGGTATCGGAGTCGACCTCGACCTCGACCACCTGCGCGGCGTAGCTCAGCGCCATGGTCGAGCCGACGGCGCCGCCGCGATGCTTCCCGCCCTGGTATTCGACCGGCACGGTGAAGGTTCCCTTCACCGTGATGCTGCCGCCCTGGGCCAGCGCGGCACCCGCCACCTCGCGGAAGGAGAGGCCGGGGTCCTGGCCGCCGCTGACGCGGAAGCGCTCGGCGACGCACTCGATCTGGTCGGGGCGGGCGTCGAGCTTGCGCGCGGCCGCGCCGATGAGGATGTCGCGCAGCTGCTCCGCGGCGTCGATCGCCGCGTTTCCCACCATGAAGGTGACGCGCGAGGAATAGGAGCCGTTGTCCTTCGGCGTCACCGCGCTGTCGGTGGCGATGACCCGCAGCCGGCCGAGCCCGACGCCGGTCACTTCGGACACCGCCTGGGCAAGGATGGTGGACGAGCCCTGGCCGATATCGGCGGCGCCGGTCAGGATGGTGATGCCGCCGTCGAAGTCAAGCCGCAGCTCCACCACCGCATGCGGCTCGCCGGTGCGATGAATGGGCTTGCCGGCGCCGCTGACGTAATGCGAGCACGCCATGCCCAGCCCGCGTCCCGGCGGCATCCGGCCCTTGCGCTGCCGCCATCCGCTCGCCTTCTGCACACGGTCGAGGCATTCCGGCAGGCCGTAGGAGTTGACGATGATGCCGTTCGCGGTCTGCATCGGCGTTACCAGCAAATTCGCCCGGCGCACCGCGAAGGGATCGAGGCCGAGTTCGGCGGCCATGGTGTCGAGCAGGCATTCGAAGGCATGGCGCGCATCGACCGAACCGTGGCCGCGCATGGCGCCGCAAGGCGGCGTGTTGGTATAGACGCGCCAGCCGTCGTACTTGATCGCCGGGATGTCATAAAGTCCGTGGAGCAGCGAGCCGGCATAGAGGATGGTGATGATGCCGTAGCCGGAATAGGCGCCGCCGCGCTGCACCACTTCCGCCGCCGCCGCGGTCAACCGGCCCGTGCGCGTCATGCCGAGCTTGAGACGAATTTCGGCCTCGGGCCGGCCGCGATGGGTGAGGAAGGTCTCCTCGCGGCTGAGGATGAGCCGCACCGTGCCGCGCGCGGCGCGCGCCAACAGGGCGGCGACGATCTCGAAATTGAGCGGCTCGACCCGCGCGCCGAAACCGCCGCCGACGAAGGGCTTCACCACGCGGATCTGCGATTCATCGAGTTCGAGGCAGCGCGACAGCATCAGATGGAGGTAGTAGGGCACCTGCGTCACGCTGTGCAGCGTCAGCCGCTGGCGCTCCGCATCGTAGTCGGCGAGCGCCGCATGAGGCTCCATCTGTCCATGCACCACCTCGGCGCAGCGGTAGCGCGCCTCGCGCACGAGATCGGCGGCGGCGAAGCCGGCGGCGACGTCGCCGAACTCGTCATGCACCTCGCGCACCAAATTGCCGGCGGCGTTGTCGTGCAGCAGCGCGGCGCCCGGCGCGCGCGCCGTCTCGGTCGTGAAATAGGCCGGCAATTCGCGCACCTTCAGCCGGATGAGCGCCAGCGCGCGTTCGGCGGTTTCCTCGTCGACGGCGGCGACGGCGGCCACCGGTTCGCCGCGATAGCGCACGCGGTCGCGCGCCAGCGGGTATTCGTTCATGGCGATGGGCAGCACGCCATAGGTCTTGTCGCAGTCGGCGCCGGTGATGACCGCGACCACCCCCGGCAGCGCCCGCGCCGCGGCCGTATCGATCTCGAGCAGCCCGGCATGGGCGTAAGGGCTGCGCAGGATGCGCCCGACCAGCGCCGAAGCGGGGAGATCGGCGGTGTAGGCCGCGCGTCCCGTGACCTTCTCGATGCCGTCGATCAGCGGCAGCCTCTGGCCGACGGCGCCTTGGCGCGGCGCGGTCACGGTGTTTCCGCCATGGCCGCCTGCACCGACTCGATGATTTTGACGTAACCGGTGCAACGGCAGAGATTGCCGGACAGCGCCGCGCGGATGGCCGCCTCGTCCGGTTTGGGGTTGCGCCGCAACAGCGCCTCGGCCGCCATGATCATGCCCGGCGTGCAGAAGCCGCACTGCGTTCCCAGCTTCTCGTGGAAGGCGCGTTGCAGCCGCGACAGGCGGCCCGGCGATCCCACGCCTTCGATGGTCTCGACATGCCGACTGCCGCAGCGCGCCGCGAGCGTCAGGCAAGCGGCCCGCGGCTCGCCGTCCACCAGCACCGTGCATGCGCCGCATTCGCCGCCGTCACAGCCGCGCTTGGTGCCGGCGAGCCCGGCAAGCTCGCGGATGTAATCGATCAGCAGCAGGTTATCGGGGACAAGATCCGTCCGCTTCCAGCCGTTGATCGTCAAAGACAGGATGGTGCTCATGGCGTGCGATTCCGGGAAACGCAGAATGTCAAAAACTAGCATCGCACGTGCCGTCAACCTTGATCTAGATCAATATTATCACTGCCGGAAGCGCCGGTCCCGTTCGCAAGCGACGGCACGCTGGTCTTTGATTGACGGAACTTTTAATCTTTCACGATGAACGGAGATGTTTCGCTTGAGGGTTTGACGGCGGCGGGCTTGGCCGGGAGCGACGTTGCCGCCTGGGCCAAATCCAATCCACGCGCGACCGGCGGATTTGCCGAAGATCGCGAAGCCTTCGCCTTCTATTGGCGCGCGGCGAATTCGCTCTTGGCGCGCCTGCCGAAAAAAGCGCGACGCTCCGCTGCGGAACAGGAAGCCGCCGAGACCATCAAACAGCAAGCGCGGGCGGCGCGCATCCGGTTCCTGAATACGCATGGCGAACATTTGTACGATTTATTGACTCGCGAGCGGTCCGAATTCCTAAGGATCGACGAACTCGCGCAGGCGGCGTCGGGTGTCGTTCCGGGTCTCGTGCCGGCGCCCGAACAATTGAAAAGCGAGAACGAGCTGCCTTTGCGCGACAGGGAAGGCGTCGAAATCGATCACGGGCTGTTTCTATCCGCCGTCCTCGCCGGCGAGGTTTCCGGAAATCACCTCTGTCACGCCATGCTGCTGCCGCGTCGTGAATCATCCGGGTTCTTGCCGGAATTCGCCAAAAGCGGATTGATCGATCTTGGCACCGCCTCGGTCGAGCGGAAATCCAATGCGGCCGTCGTGACCATCCGGAACCCCCGTTATCTCAATGCCGAGGACCAGACGACGATCGATGCCGTGGAGATTTGCGTCGACATCGCACTGCTCGACCCAACGGCCGGCGTCGGCGTGCTGCGGGGCGGTCTGGTCGACCATCCCAAATACAAGGGCCGCCGCGTTTTCGGCGCGGGCATCAACCTGACCCAACTCTACGAAGGCCGGATTCCCTACCTTTGGTATCTGCGGCGCGATCTCGGCTTCGTTCACAAGCTCTATCGCGGGCTGGCGCGGATGGATTCCCCGCCCGACGACGTCGCCGGCGTCACGATCGAGAAGCCCTGGATCGCGGCGGTGGAAGCCTTCGCGATCGGGGGTCACTGCCAACTTCTGCTGACCATGGATTACAACATCGCGGAAAGGGACGCGTTCATGACCTTGCCCGCCCGCAAGGAAGGCATCATCCCGGGAATGGCCAATATGCGTCTGCCGCGGTTCACCGGAGACCGGATCGCGCGCCAGGCGATACTGTCCGAACGCCATCTCCCCTGCGACAGCCCGGAAGGCCGGCTGATCTGCGATGAAATCGTGGAGCCCGGAACGATGGATACGGCGATAGACCGCGTGGTGGAACGTCTTTCAAGTTCCGGCGTCGTTAGCGCCGCTTCCAACCGGCGCGCCATGAGGGTGGCCCAGGAGCCGCTCGCCGTGTTTCGCTCCTATTGCGCGGCCTATGCGAGGGACCAGGCCTTCTGTCACTTCAGTCCGGCGCTGATCCAAAATTTGGAGCGCTATTGGATCGCACGGAGCGGCACGATCTAGGCATGGATCGGGCCGAACCGATGCAGTAATCTATCCCTGCCGCCGCCACAAAAACCTTCTGATCGTAACCAGGTCCTCGTCCGAACCTCATGAAGCGAACCAATACCCAGCCTGCCCGCAGAGACGCTGCATCGCCGGCGCTCGCCTTTCCGGTCCCGACGCCGCCGGCGCCCGGCGCCACCATCGAAATCGCGCCCGGCATCCATTGGCTGCGCATGCCGTTGCCCTTTGCGCTCGATCACATCAATCTTTGGCTGCTCGCCGATGGTGACGGTTGGACGATCGTCGATACCGGATTTGGACAAGGCGATGAGACCAAGACGCTATGGCTAAGGGTGTTCGACGCCATGCCCGGCGGCCGCCCGGTCAAACGCGTACTGGTCACCCATTTTCATCCCGACCACATGGGGCTCGCCGGCTGGCTGTGCGAACGCTTCGGGGTCGAGCTTTGGACCAGCCAGGCCGAATGGCTGACGGCGCATCTCGTCCGCCAGGGATGGGCCTCCGGCGACACCGAAAGCCGCCTCGCGCATTACCGGCGCAATGGCTTGGCCGCCGAGCACCTCGAGGCGTTGCGCGCCCGCGGCAATACTTATGCCGCCTATGTCACGCCGGTTCCGCCGCAGTACCACCGCATCATGTCCGGCGATACGGTGGCGATCGACGGCCATTTCTGGCGCGCGATCGTCGGCCGCGGCCATGCGCCCGAGCATCTCTGTCTTTATAACCCCGCGCTCGACGTGCTGATTTCCGGCGACCAGATCCTGCCGGTCATCACCACGAATGTAAGCGTGTGGCCCGATGAACCCGACGGCAATCCGCTCAAGCTCTATCTCGACTCGCTCGCCGACTTCCGGCCGCTGCCGGAAACTGCGCTGGTGTTGCCCTCGCATGGCTTGCCGTTCCGCAATCTGCATCTCCGCCTTGACCAACTCGCCCATCATCACGACGAAAGGCTGGATCGCGCGGTTGCCGCCTGCGCCACGCCGTTGACCGCGGCCGATTTGATTCTGGTGCTGTTTCGCCGCCAACTCGACATCCATCAGCTGGGCTTCGCCATGGGCGAAGCGCTGGCGCATTTGCATTATCTGGTGGGAGCGGGACGGCTACGACGCGAAACCGGCGCCGATGGCGTCTATCGCTTCAGCAAGGCTTAACTCAGACCCTTGCCGCCCGCTTGCGCGGCTTCCGGCCGCTTGCCGCCGCCAACCAAGGCCGCTGATCGACGATCTTGAGCATGGTGGAAATGGTGATCGAGCGGAATGTGGCAAGCGAAAGCTCGTCGATCTCGTTGAGCACGACGCGCAAGGCGTATCCGACGCTGGTATTGGGGCGCGGATGCTCGCCGTCGGCGCCGTCCGATTCGATCGGCTCGAACAGTTCGATCACGTCCATCAGCGTTAGGCGTTTCGGATTGCCGATGAAGCGATAGCCGCCCCCGACGCCGCGGGCGGATTCGATGATTCGAGCACGCGCGAGATCGCGCAGCACCTTCGCCAAATGGTGCAGCGAGATTCCGTACTTGTTCGCGATTTCCGCGGCGGCGAGTTGACGCGTTGGATCGGCCGCCAGCTCGAGCACGGCAAAAAGAGCGAAGCAGGTGGCCTTCTGTAGTTTCATGCGTGTTCCGGCAATGGCTTGGGGGTCGCCGCGTTCAGGCGCCGTCAGTCGAGCGTGGTTTCCAATTCGATGAAGGGTCCCGCCATCATGCCTTGGCTGCGGAAGAAAGACAGGATGATGGTGTTCTCGCGCGCCAGCATCGTGCGGACGTTGACGACGCCGGTCTTGCGGAAGCTATCGCAGATTGCATTGAACAGTTGGGTTCCCACGCCCTTGAGGCGGCCCTTGGGACGGATCTGGATGGCGAATATCCAGCCGCAGGGCGGCGAACCGAATTCCCAGGCGCGGGTCTCGCCGATGACGAAGCCGTCGAGGCGATCCTGGCGTTCCGCCACGAGAAAGAAGCGCTCCTTGTGCCGTCCGCCATAGAGTTCGAACATGTCGCGCCAGTAGTTCGGCTTGGCGAGGCCGGTGACTTCCTCGTCGAGCGCGATGATCGACGGAACATCGGCGGCCAGCGCCGGCCTGATTCGCGATGCCGCCCCGGCGTCAACCGCGGCGGTCGTCTTGGTCGCTTTCATCGCTGCCTTTCGCTTCGAAACCTCGCGCATCCTCGCCGCCGATCGCCTGACAGCGTGAATCATCCCGGCGTGAATGTAAATAAGCATAATAGTACCGATATAAACAAATCGCGGCCGGGGCGGATCGCCCGCGACGGGCGGTTTGATCTAGATCAAATACGGGCAGGCCGAGATCGTATCATACTATTCCATAAATTGGTATTTGAGTACCGATTAAGAAACAGAAATGGGGGATTGCCGTGAAGCCAAGCCTGGCGTCAGGACTTACGTTCGAGCGGCGCGTTGTCGTGGACGAGCCGCGGACCATCGGTTTCATGGGCGAGGGCGGCCGGGTTTATTCGACGCCTTCCCTGGCGCGAGACATCGAGCAGACCTGCCGCGACGGTCTGCTCGAGCATCTCGACCCGGGCGAGGACTCGGTCGGCACGCGGATCGAGCTCGATCACTTGGCGCCGACGCTCCTCGGCATGGCCGTCGTCATCCGCGTGAAAATCATCGAGGTCAAGGGACGGCTCGTCACCTTCGAGGTTTCGGCGCGTGATCCCATCGACGACGTCGGGCGCGGCAAGCACATGCGCTTCGTTACCGACATTCAGAAAACCGTGGAGCGGCTCAAGGCCAAGGCCGCGAAAGCGAAAGCGGCGGGACCAGCGTCTTCATGACAGGAGCGGCGGCCACGGCAAAGCAGGTACCGACCTACTGCTACCAGTGCGTCGCCGGTCCCGATCTCTTGACCGTCCGCGTCGAGGACGGGGTCGCGCTCGCCGTCGATCCGAATTTCTGCGCCGCGCAGGTCCATCCCGGCGCGGGGCGGATTTGCGTCAAGGCCTATGGGTTGGTGCAAAAGACCTACAACCCGAATCGCGTGCTCTCGCCGATGAAGCGCACCAATGCGAAAAAGGGGCGCGGTGAGGAACCGGGCTTCGTCCCGATCTCATGGGATGAAGCGTTCGACCTCATCGCCGAGAAGCTCAACCAGGTCCGCGCCAGCGGCTTGCTTGACGCCTCGGGCTATCCCAAGGTTGCCGCGAGCTTCGGCGGCGGGGGCACGCCGCAATCCTATATGGGAACCTTTCCCGCCTTTCTCGCGGCCTGGGGGCCGGTCGATATGGGCTTCGGCAGCGGCCAGGGCGTCAAGTGCTATCACTCGGAGCATCTTTACGGCGAGCTGTGGCATCACGCCTTCACGGTCTCGCCAGATACGCCGTCCTGCCGCTACGTCATCTCGCTCGGCAGCAACACCGAGGCCTCGGGCGGCGTCGTCGGCGTGAAACGCCATGCCGATGCGCGCGCCCGCGGGATGAAGCGCGTCCAGGTGGAGCCGCATCTCTCGATCACCGGCGCCTGCTCCGCCGAATGGGTTCCGATCCGGCCGAAGACCGATGCGGCTTTTCTCTATGCCGTCATCCATGTGTTGTTGCACGAGCAGCCGCGCGCGCATCTCGACCTCGCGTTTCTAACGGACCGCACGGCATCGCCTTATCTCGTCGGCGCCAAGGGCTACTATTTGCGCGATCTCGAAAGCAAAAAGCCGCTGATCTGGGATCGCAAGCGCGGCGCGGCGGTGGCTTTCGATACGCCGGGAACGGAGCCGGCGCTGGAAGGAAGCTTCACCGCCACGGCGGTCGAGCTGGGTCCCGATGGCGAACAGATCGCCCGGGGAAAGCTTTCCGGCGAAACCGCATTCAGCAAGCTGGTCGCGCATATGGCGTCTTGCTCGCCCGAATGGGCATCGGCGATCTGCGATGTGCCGGCGGCAACCATTCGCCGCATCGCCAATGAATTCGCAGCCCAAGCCTGTATCGGCCAGACCATCGAGATCGACGGCATGACGCTGCCGTTCCGTCCCGTCGCCATCACCCTTGGCAAGACGGTCAACAACGGCTGGGGCGGCTATGAATGTTGCTGGGCGCGCACCGTGGCGGTTTCTCTCGTCGGCGCGCTTGAGGTTCCCGGCGGCACGCTCGGCACGACCGTGCGTCTCAATCGTCCGATGTCCGACCGCATCGGCAGCGTCACGCCGGGGATCGACGGCTTCATGGCCTACCCCTTCAATCCGACCGACCCCGAGCACTGGTCGCCGCGGCCCAATATCCGCAACGCCTATCGCACGCTGGTGCCGCTCGCCGCCAATGGGCCGTGGAGCCAGGCGCTCGGTCCCACCCATCTGGCCTGGATGTTCCTGGACGGAACGCCCGAAGGCCTGCCCGCGGTGACGTTTCCCGAAATCTGGTTCCTCTACCGCAGCAATCCCGCCATCTCGTTCTGGGACACCGCGGCGATCGCCGAAAAGATGTCGCGCTTCCCCTTCGTCGTCGCCTTCGCCTATACGCGTGACGAGTCGAACCACATGGCCGATCTCCTGCTGCCGGAATGCACCGACCTGGAAGGGCTGCAGCTCATCCACATCGGCGGCACGAAGTATGTCGAGCAGTTCTGGGACGAGGAAGGGTTCGCGCTCCGCCAGCCCGTGGTCGCGGCTTCGGGCGAGGCGCGCGACTTCACCGACATCGCGACCGAGTTGGCGCGGCGGACAGGCCTGCTCGAGCCTTACAACGCCGCCATCAACCGCGGCGCGGCGGGCGTGCCGCTCAAGACCGCGCGCTACGATTTCAGCATCAACGTCGCCGAGCCCCACAGCCGCGACGCGATCTGGGATGCCGCCTGCCGCGCCGCGAGCGCCGAGCTGACCGACGGGGCCGCTTCCGACGGACTCGATTGGTACAAGACGCACGGCTTCCGCACCCGCCCCTTCAAAAAGTCCGATTGGTATCTCTATCCCGCGCTGGCGCGGCAGGGCTTGCGCTTCGAGCTTCCCTATCAAGAGCGGCTTTACCGCATCGGACAGGAGCTCGGACGGCGTCTGCACGAGCGCGGCATGACGTGGTGGGACAAACAACTCGCGGAATATCAGACGCTGCCGGCATGGAAGGATTTCCCCGGCATGTGGGAAAAGGCGGTTGTCGAGATGGGCGGCCGAGCGCAGGATTTTCCGTTTTGGCTCGTCACCGCCCGCAGCATGCAATACGCCTGGGGCGCCAATGTCGGCATCCAGATGATCCAGGAAGTGGCGGCCAACGTCGCCGGGCACAACGGGGTCGTCATAAACGCGAGCGCCGCGGAACGCCTCGGCATCGGCGACGGCGATATCGTCGAAATCCGCACGCCCCTGCGCTCGACGCGCGGCCGCGCGGTGCTGCGCCAGGGTATCCGCCCCGACACGCTCCTCATGCTCGGGCAGTTCGATCACTGGGTCACGCCCTTCGCCCGGGATTTCCACACCCCCAGCATGAACACGTTGGTGCCGCTGTCGCTCGAATTGACCGACGCCACCGGCTCGGGCGCCGACCTCGTGCGCGTTGGCTTGGCGCTTGTGGGGGGCGAGGCATGACCCGCTGGGTGATGGTCGCCGATCTCAAGCGCTGCGTCGGTTGCCAGACCTGTACGGCTGCTTGCAAACAGGCCAACGCGACGCCGCCCGGCGTGCAGTGGCGGCGCGTGCTCGACATGGAAGAAGGGGAGTATCCCGAGGTTCGCCGCGTCTTCGTGCCGGTGGGATGCATGCATTGCGCTGAACCGCCCTGCATGACCGTGTGCCCCTCGACCGCCACGCGCCGGCGCCCGGACGGCATCGTCACCATCGATTACGATCTCTGCATCGGCTGCAGTTATTGCGCCGTCGCCTGTCCCTATCAGGCGCGCCACAAGACCGACCGCGCGAGCTTCGCCTATGGCGGCGCGCCGAGCCAGGCGGAGCAGAAGCGTTTCGACGGGCGGCGCTTGGCGGTGGCGACAAAATGCACGTTTTGCGTCGATCGCATTGATGCCGGGACGGCCAAGGGCTTGACGCCGGGCGTCGATCCCGAGGCGACGCCGGCCTGCGTCAATTCCTGCATCGCCGGCGCGCTGCACTTCGGCGACGTCGAGAATCCCGCGAGCAATGTGTCGCGGCTGCTGGCCGAGAACCGGAATTTCCGCATGCACGAGAATCTCGGGACCGGCCCGGGCTTCTACTATCTCTGGGAATAGCCATGGAACGCATCGCCCCTTGGCTGCAAACGAACTGGGACCGCCGCGCCGCGGGCAATTTCATCGGCGGCGGCACCGGCGGCGGGCTGGTTATCTTCGCCGCGGCGAGCGAGCTGGCGGGCGGCAACCCGCAACGCTGGGCCTACCTCCTGGCGGCGCTCTTCATCGCCGTCGGCCTCAGCCTGGTGTGGATCGAGATCGGCCGTCCCTGGCGGTTCATCCACGTCTTCTTCAATCCGTACACCTCTTGGATGACGCGCGAAGGGTTCGTGGCGCTGCCGCTCTTTGCCGCGCTCGCCGCCGCTATGTGGTATGGCGGCGCGGCGCTGGCGATCGTCTCCGCGCTGCTCGCGCTGGTCTTCGTCTATTGCCAGGGCCGAATCCTGCGCGCATCGCACGGCATTCCGGCCTGGCGCGAGCCATCGATCGTGCCGTTGATCCTGGCCACCGCGCTGGTCGAGGGGGCGGGGGTCTTGCTGGCGCTGGCGTTCATCGCGGGCGCCGCTCCCGGCGGGTTCGTGCTGGCCCTGGCGCTGCTCGCGCTGTTCGCGCGTTGGATCGCCTGGACCGCCTATCGCCGTTCCCTGGCGCGGCGCGGCGCGCCCACCGCGGCGCGCCAGGCGCTCCAAGCGATCGACCGGCCGCTGCTGGTCCTTGGCACGATCGCGCCGGTCACTCTGATCGCCGCTTCGCTCGGATTTGCCGATTATGCCGGCCCGCTCGCGCTGCTGGCGGGATTGCTCGGCCTTGCCGGGGGCTGGCTGATCAAGGACACGATCGTCATGCGCGCCGCCTTCAATCAAGGGTTCGCCGTGCCGCATATGCCGCTTCTCGGCCCCGTGAGCGGCGATTCCGGGATACGACAGGGATGGAGTTGAGCCATGGCCACACGCCTCTCGCGCAGTAGAAACCACGACCGGCAGCATGTTTATTTCTCCCCGGACGTCGAGACCATGCCGCGCAAGCAGCTGCAACGGCTTCAATTCGACCGCCTGCGCAACGTGCTGCAACACGCCTACGCCAACGTGCCGCATTACCGCCGGAGCTTCGACGCGGCCCAGGTCACGCCGTTCGCGCTGCACGGGCTCGACGATCTGCGGCGCTTTCCTTTCACCACCAAGGCGGATCTGCGCGACAACTACCCCTTCGGCATGTTCGCCGTTCCCCGCGAGAGCGTCATACGCGTCCACGCCTCCTCGGGCACGACGGGAAAACCGACCGTGGTCGGCTACACCGCCGCCGATCTCTCCAACTGGGCGCTGCTCATGGCGCGCTCGATGGTCAGCGCCGGCGTCCGGCCGGGCGACATCGTGCACAACGCCTATGGCTACGGGCTGTTCACCGGCGGGCTCGGCGCCCATGACGGAGCGTCCCGGCTCGGCTGCACCGTCGTGCCGGCTTCGGGCGGCGGCACCGAAAGGCAGGTGACGCTGATGAACGACTTCGGCGCCATGGTGCTCTGCGCCACGCCGTCCTACGCGCTCAACATCGCCGAGGTCGCCGGCAACATGGGCATCGACTTGCGCGGCGGGCCGTTGCGCGTCGGGCTGTTCGGCGCCGAGCCGTGGAGCGACGGGCTGCGCCGCGAGTTGGAAAGCCGGTTGGGGCTGAAGGCCATCGACATCTACGGCCTCTCCGAGATCCTGGGACCCGGGGTCGCGGTCGAATGCCATGAGGCCCAGGCCGGCTTGCACGGCTGGGAGGACCATTTCCTGTTCGAGGTCATCGACCCCGAAACCGGCGAGCCGCTCGCCATGGGCAAGACGGGAGAGCTGGTCATCACCACCCTCACCAAAGAGGCGCTGCCGATGATCCGCTATCGCACCCGCGACATCACGCGGCTCACCGACGAGCCGTGCCGCTGCGGCCGCACGCATCTGCGCATTCGCCGCATCACCGGCCGCAGCGACGACATGCTGATCATACGCGGCGTCAACGTCTATCCCTCGCAACTCGAGGCGGCGCTGGTCGGCTTGCCCCGAATCTCGCCGCATTACCAGCTCGTCCTCGAGCGCAAGGGACCGCTCGACCATGTCAGGCTCGAGGTCGAGGCCGATCCCGCTGTGACGCTCGACGACGCGACCGGCCGGTCGATCGCCCAGGCCGTCACGCATCATCTCAAGGCGATGCTGGGGATCACCTGCGACGTGGCGGTGAAGCGCCCGGGCGAGGTGCCGCGCTCGCAGGGAAAAGCGGTGCGCGTCCGCGACCTCAGGCCCAAGCCGTGACCGCCGGGACCACACAGGCCATGGGCGTGCTGCTCCCCGCGGGATGGAAGGCCCCGATCGGCTACGCGAACGGGATCGCGGTCAAGCCCGGCCGCCTGGTCTTCGTCGCGGGCCAGGTCGGCTGGGACGGGGGACAGGTATTCCGGTCCACGGAACTCGCGCCGCAATTCGAGCAGGCGCTCGAGAACGTGCTTGCCGTGCTCGCCGTTTCCGGCGGCGCGCCCCGCCACATTTGCCGCATCACCGCCTTTTGCTGCGACAAGCCCGCCTATCTCGCGGCGCGGCCGGAACTCGGCCGCATCTGGCGGCGATTGATGGGACGCCATTTCCCGGCCATGAGCATGATCTTCGTCGCGGACCTGCTCGACAGCCCGGGCAAGATTGAACTCGAAGCCACTGCTGTCATCCCCGAATTACCAGAAGGAGGAAAGCCATGACCAAGTTGTATCGCACTTTGTTGTTTCTGCTTGCCGTCACCGCTTGCTTTGTATGGGCATTGATGGGTTCCAACGCGCTCGCCCAAACCATCAAGATCGGTTCCAGCCTGTCCGTGACCGGTCCGGCGTCGTTCCTGGGCGCGCCCGAGGAAAAGACGCTCCGCCTCTATGTCGACAAGATCAACGCCTCGGGCGGCGTGCTGGGACGTAAACTCCAGCTCATCATCTATGACGATGGCGGGGATCCCAACAAGGCGCGCACCAACGCCACGCGCCTCGTCGAGCAGGACAAGGTGGCCGTCATGGTGGGCGGCACGACCACGGGCGCAACGCTCGCCATGATGCCCATCTTCGAGGACGCGCAAATCCCGTTCGTCTCGCTGGCCGGCGCGATCGAGATCATCGATCCGGTGCAGAAATACATCTTCAAGACGCCGCATACCGACCGGATGGCGTGCGAGAAGATCTTCCAGGACATGAAGAGCCGCGGAATCACCAAGATCGGCATGATCGCGGGCACCGATGCGTTCGGCAAGTCGATGCACGACCAGTGCCTCAAGGTGGTCGGAAACTACGGCATCACGGTGCTCGCCGACGAAAGCTACGGCGCGCAGGACAGCGACATGACCCCGCAGCTGACGAACATCAAGAACACGGCGGGGATCCAGGCGGTGGTCAATCCCGGCTTCGGGCAGGGACCGGCCATCGTCACGCGCAACTACCGGCAGCTCGGAATATCCGTGCCGCTCTATGAAAGCCACGGCGTCGCCTCCAAGAGCTATATCGACCTGGCGGGGCCTGCCGCCGAGGGCGTGCGGCTGCCGGCGGCGGCGTTGCTCGTCGCCAACCAGCTTCCGGATAACGATCCGCAGAAGAAGGTGGTGGTCGCCTACAAGACGACGTACGAAAAGGCGACCGGCGAGCCGGTTTCCACCTTCGGCGGTCACGCCTATGACGGCCTCAACATCGTCGTTGCGGCCATCCGGCGCGGCGGCAGCGCCGATCCCAAGAAGATCCGCGATGAGATCGAGAAAACCTCGCACTTCATCGGAACGGGCGGGATCGTGAACATGTCGCCGACCGACCATCTCGGTCTCAGCCTCGCGGCGTTCCGGATGCTGGAAATCAAGAACGGCGACTGGACCTTGGTGGCGGCGACGCACTGAGTACGACTCGGCCGGTCCGGCCGGCGAGACTGGCGAGGCGCGCCCCCCTCGGGCGGGGGGCGTAGCCCGCATTCCTGGATGGACTCGTGACCATGGCGGCGTTCCTGCAATTCGCATTTTCGGGCCTGACGGTCGGGGCCGTCTATGCGCTGGTGGCGCTGGGTTTCACCCTGATCTACAACGCCTCGGATGTGGTGAATTTCGCCCAGGGCGAGTTCGTCATGCTGGGCGGCATGGTGACGGTCGTGTTGTTGGCGGCCGGCGTTCCCCTGCCGCTTGCGGCGCTCATCGCCATCGCGGTTGCGATCGGCGTCGGCGTCGCGCTCCATCGGCTTGCCATCGAACCGGCGCGCAACGCCTCGCCGGTCGCTCTCATCATCATCACCATCGGCGCTTCGATCCTGATCCGGGGCATCGCGCAGATCGTCTTCGACAAGCAATTTCACAAACTGCCCGCTTTTTCCGGCGATGCGCCCTTCGAAGTTTTGGGCGCGACGATTCTTCCCCAGAGCTTCTGGGTGATGGGCGGCACGGCGGCGATCGTCGTCCTGCTGTACGTTTTTCTCGAGCGGACGATCCTCGGCAAGGCGGTGCTCGCGACGGCGGCCAATCGTCTCGCCGCGCACCTCGTCGGCATCGACACCAAGCTGATCGTGACGCTCTCGTTCGGCATCGCCGCCGCGATCGGAGCCGTCGCCGGCATCCTGGTCACGCCGATCACGCTGACGAGCTACAACGTCGGTACGCTGCTCGCGCTCAAGGGGTTTGCCGGCGGCATGCTCGGCGGCATGGGCAATCCGTTGGGGGCCGTTCTGGGCGGGCTGCTGCTGGGTCTCATGGAAGCATTCGGCGCCGGCTATATCAGTTCCACGTACAAGGACGGCATCGCCTTTATCGTCATCCTGGTCGTCCTCTTCATATCGCCGCGCGGCCTGCTCGGCAGGCGCAGCGTGGAGCGGGTCTAGCGTGCGCCGGATTTTCTCGAACCGCTGGATGACGCTTCTCATCCTCGTCATGCTCGTCGCCGCGCTGCCGCTGGTTTTCTCGTCCGGCTATTACTATCGCGTCGCCGCCCTGGTTTGGATTTCGGCGCTGGCGGCGATCGGGCTCAACATTCTCATGGGCTATGCCGGCCAGGTCAGCCTGGGTCATGCCGGATTTTTCGGCATCGGCGCCTATGCGGTCGCGATCGGGCCCGCGCGCTTCGCTCTCGCCTCGTGGCTCTGCATTCTTCTCGGCGCGGCCCTGTCGGGCGTCATCGCCTGGCTGGTCGGGCGGCCCATGTTGCGGCTCAAGGGACACTATCTCGCGATCGGAACCCTGGGATTCGGCGTGCTGATCGCGCTGGTGCTGACGAGTGAATCCAAATGGACCGGCGGACCCGACGGGATCGCGGTGGCGCGCCTGGCATTCGCGGATATCCGCATTTCAGGGCCGGCCGCCTGGTATTGGATCTCGGGCGTGGTGCTGGTTATCGGCGCCTGGCTCGCGCTCAATCTCGAGGACAGCTCCGCCGGACGGGCGCTGCGCGCGCTCCACGACAGCGAAATCGCGACATCGCTCTGCGGCGTCGACGTCGCGCGGCACAAGCTCTGGGCCTTCGTTCTGGCCGCGGTCTATGCCTCGATCGCGGGATCGGAACTCGCGTTGTTCGACGGGTTCATCACGCCCGACATGGCCGGCTTCCTTCATTCGATCGAACTCGTCGCGATGGTCGTGCTCGGCGGCATGGGCTCGGTATTGGGGAGCGTCGTCGGCGCGGCGCTGCTGGTCACGCTGCCCCAGCTTCTCACCGTGTTCATGGAATACGAGCAGGCCTTGCTCGGCCTGATCATCATGCTGACGATGATTTTCCTGCGGCTCGGCATCGTTCCGGGCATCCAGCGGATGCTGGCGAGGAGATTCTCGTGAAGGCGCTCGCGGCCGAGAACGTCGGCCTCGCCTTCGACGGCATCGTCGCGGTCGATGACGTCAGCTTTTCGGTCGAATCCGGCAAGATCTTTTCGATCATCGGACCGAATGGCGCTGGCAAGACGACGCTGTTCAACATCATGTCCGGCATCTACCGCCCCAGCGGCGGCCGGGTGCTTCTTGCCGGCGAGGACGTGACCGGGCTTGAGCCGCATATCATCGCCGCCAAGGGCTTGGCGCGCACGTTTCAAAATTTGCAGATTTTCATGCAGATGAGCGTGGTCGAGAACGTGATGGTCGGCCGTCACATAAGAGAGGCGCGGGACTTGACCAAGGCGTTGTTGAGATTCCCCTCGGTCGGACGCCAGAATCGCGCGACGCGGGCAAAGGCGCTGGAGCTGCTCGCCTTCATTGGACTCGCCGACCGGGCGGATCGTCCGGCGGGTTCCTTGCCGTATGGCGGGCTTCGTCGCCTGGAAATCGCGCGCGCCTTGGCGCTCGAGCCGCGCATCCTGCTGCTCGACGAGCCCGCCGCGGGCTGCAATCCGGTCGAGACCGAGGCGGTGGAGGCCTTGGTGCGCGAGATCGCAGGTTGGGGCATCACCGTCGTGCTGGTCGAGCACAACATGCGCTTCGTGATGCGGATCTCCGACCGGATTCTGGTGCTGGACAGCGGCCGGAAGCTCGCCGAAGGCGTCGCGGACGAGGTGCGGCGCAATCCCGAGGTGATCGAGGCCTATCTCGGCCGGCATGGTTCGAAAGAGGCGGCGCATGCTCGCGATTGAGGGACTGACCAGCGCCTACGGCCGCATCGAGGTCTTGCACGGCGTGAGCCTTGACGTGGTTGAAGGCGAGATCGTCGCTCTGGTCGGCGCGAACGGCGCCGGCAAGACCACCCTGTTGCGGGCGATTTCCGGCGTCCAACCGATCCGAAGCGGCCGGGTGCTGTTCGCCGGCGAAGCGATCGAGCGCGAGCCCGCGCATATCCGCGTCGCCAAAGGCTTGGCGCATGCACCGGAAGCGCGGCAGGTCTTCGCGCCGCTTTCGGTGGACGACAATCTGCGGCTCGGCGCCTATCGGCGGAAGGACGCGGGCATATCCGGCGACATGAAACGGATGTACGAGATGTTTCCCGTGCTGTGGGAGCGCCGCCGCTCCGCCGCCGGTAGCCTATCGGGCGGCGAGCAGCAGATGTTGGCGATTGGACGCGCGCTGATGGCGCGCCCGCGGCTCTTGCTCCTCGACGAACCCAGCATGGGTCTCGCTCCCATTCTCGTCGACCAGATCATGGACGTCATTGTTGCCCTGAAGGCCGAGGGCGTGACGATTTTGCTGGTGGAACAGAATGCCGTGGCGGCGCTCTCGATCGCCGATCGCGGCTATGTCATCGAGACCGGGGTCATCGTTCATGGCGGCGCCGGGCGCGACCTGCTCGACGATCCGAAAGTTCGCGCGACATATCTCGGCGTCTGAGGCTGGACGAGATCGCCTCGGCAAGCGGGCGATGCGGCGCGTTCATCCGCCGCATCCGCCGTCATTCCGGCATGCGGGGTTCGTCGGGATCGTAGGCCCAATCTTTCGCCGGCTTGGGCGTGCGGGCCAGCCATTGGATCAAGAGCTCGACATGCTCGGTCTCTTCGCGCGCGAACTCCTTGGCCAGCTCGCGCAGCTCCGCGGGTCCGGCGCCCTCAACCAGCGCGGTGAAGAACGCAACGGCCCGCCGCTCGTTCTGGAGCGCGATGTCGAGGGCGTGATAAGGCGTCATGAGATAGTGCAGCGACTCGCCACTGTCCGTCTCCAACCCTTCCTTTCCCCGTGTCCCCAGGGGCGCGGCGGCCGAAACCGGAAGCCCGCGCGCGCGCAGATCGGAAGCGAGACTGTCGGCGTGCTTGCGCTCGATGCCGGCGAGCTTGCGGAACAGCGCCGCAACCTCGAGGTTGCTATGGAGCTCCATCTGGGCGGCGAATTCGTCGTAACGCTCGGCCGCCTCGACCTCCATCGCATGGGCGCGCGACAACAGGTCTTCGACCGTGCCGACTTCCGGCGCCGCCGGCGGTTTCCGGCCGCCGCCCCGGCTGGCGCGGCTCATAATGCGAATCCTTGTTCGATTTCGGAGAGAGTCTTGCGCTTCTGCCCGATCGGCGGCTGATAGGGCTTGCGGTTTCCGTGGTAGAGCACGCCGATGTTGAAGCCGTCGTCGGTCATGATCCGCCGCGCCGCGCGCGCGGGATCGTCGGTGGTCGCGACCGGAGACGGCCTGACCGATTCCTTCCAACCCCGTTGTTCGGGCCGGAAGGTGATGCACGGGCTCAGAACTTCGACGAAGGAGAATCCCGGGCTGGCGATCGCCTTGGCGATGATGTCGGCGGTGCCGACCACGTCGCCGGAAAACGCGCGCGCGACGAAATTGGCCCCCGAAGCCAGCGCGATGACCAGCGGATTGAAGGGCCGCACGCCCGTCCCGCCGGGCGCCAGCGCATTGTCCCAGTCGGGCTCGGTCGTGGGCGAGGCTTGGCCCTTGGTCATGCCGTAGACGTGGTTGTCCATCACGACGTAGGTGAGATCGACGTTGCGGCGGCAGGCATGGAGAAAATGATTGCCGCCGATCGAATAGCCGTCGCCGTCGCCGCCGGCGGCGACCACGGTCAGATCCGGACGCGCGACCTTGAGGCCGGTCGCGACCGCCAGCGCCCGGCCGTGGACCCCGTGGAAGCCGTAGCAATTCGTGTAGGCCGGAAGCCGCGACGAGCAGCCAATCCCGGAAACCACCGCGACGTTTTCCGGCCGGAGGGCGAGCTGGGCGAAGGCGCGGGTGAGCGAGGTCAAGACCGAATAATCGCCGCAGCCCGGGCACCAGACCGGCTTGGCGTCCGATTTGAAATCCTTGGCGGCGGGCAGCGCCTCGGCGGACACGCTCATGAACCGCTCCATTGGACGAGTTCGCGGTGAATCTCCGACGGACGCAGCGGCAACGGCCCGGGCCGGTAAAGCGCCCGCACCTGGCCGGGGAGCGAATACTCCGCGCGCAGATAGCGGTGGAATTGGCCGCTGTGGGTCTGTTCGACGACGAGCACGCGCTTCACGCCCGCGAGCAGCTTGTCGAGGCGCCTCGGCTGCGCCGGGGACAGAAGACGCAGCGAGATGAGCTTGGCGCGCACCCCGTCGGCGCGGGCCTGCGCCAAGGCCTCGCGCGCCGGCGCCGTGCAGGAACCCCAGGTGACGATGGCGACGTCGCCCTCGTCGTCGCCCTCGACCTCGGCCCAATGCCGGCCGTAATCGGCGGCATCGAGCTTGCGCTTTCTTTTGTCGAGCTGCGCCAAATGATCCTTGGCCTGGCTCGAAGGCGTGCCGCGCTCGCTGTGCTCGAGGCCGTCGGCGGTGTGCATCAGACCCGGCATGCCGGGGATCGCCATCGGCGAGATTCCGGATTCGGTCAAGGCGTAGCGGCGATAGGATTGCGCGTCGCCATTGGCGATCTTGCGCTGGCCAGCGAAGGCGAAATCGGCGGGCCGGTCGATGACCATGCGCGTCTGGCCGAAGGATTGATCGGAGAGCACGAGCGTCGGCACCTGCATCGTCTCGGCGAGATGGACGGCCCATTGCGTCGTCATCAAGCAATCGGCCACCGAATTGGGCGCGACCACGACGTGGGGCGTATCGCCATGCGGCCCGTAGAGCGCGATATTGAGATCGCTCTGTTCCGATTTGGTCGGGATTCCGGTCGAGGGACCGCTGCGCATGACGTCCACCACGACGATCGGCACCTCGGCGGAAATCGCCAGGCCCAAAGCTTCGATCATCAGCGATAGGCCCGGGCCCGACGTCGCGGTGAGCGCGGGCGTGCCGCCATAGGAGGCGCCGATCGCCATGTTGATGGAGGCGAGCTCATCCTCGGCTTGAACCAGCACGCCGCCGACATCCGTCAGCGCCGGCGCCATCCATTCCAATATTTCAGTCGCGGGCGTGATCGGATAAGCGGCGACGAAACGTATGCCGCCCTTGAGAGCGCCATAGCCCGCCGCCTCGTTGCCCGTGATCAGCCACCGCTTGTCGCGATCATTCCCGCCCGGCGCGAGCCGGTGAGGACAATCCACGCCTTGAGCGGCGGCGCGGCCGGCCTCCGCCGCGGCCAGGCTCGCCGTGACGGCGTCGCCGTTGGCGCCCAAGCTGCGGCGTATCGCCTCGGCTATCGCGGTTGCCGGCAAGCCGACCAGGCTGGCGATATATCCCAGCGCCACCATGTTGGCCCGTCCGTGCGGAATCTTCTTGGCCAGAACTTTCATGGGCAGCGCGAGCGGACGCGCCCCTAAATTCGCGAATTCGGCCGGGGCCGAGCCTTGAGCCGGGTCGCCGATCATCAGGCTCTGCGCATCGAGCGGGATTTCAGCGGCGAATCGCTCGGTATTGACCCAATCGATCGCCATCAGGATGTCGAAACTGTCGCCGTGGCATTCGATGGGCTCGCGCGCTAGGCGCAGCAGGGCCGCCGCCTCGCCGCCGCGGATCTGCGGCCCGCTGGTGCGGCTCATCAGTCCGTAGCAGCCCGCCAGCGCCGCCGCCTCCAGCAGCATGTCGCCAGCGGTCATCACGCCGGCGCCGCCGCTGCCGGATATGGCGATGGAAATCGACGACGGGGACTTGGGTTGGGGCGTCACGGTCAGGAATTCTCCTTGTTAAAAGTATCTCCGGCGGGAGGTGGCGGACCGTTGATCTGGATCAAGTCGAGGCGCGACAAGAAGGCGCAGTTTATTCACATTGACGGCTACTTCGGTAAATCGGTACTCTTATACCAATTTTAACGCCGGAAGCGCCTACGTCAAGGTTTAGCGCCACAGGGCCGGGGCGGGCTGGAATCGGCCCCCAGGCCTGGTATGGCGCCGGAGGGAAGGGCAGATGCTAACACCAGCCGATCGGGGGATAATAGCGGCGGCCAAGGGGCCGCAGCCGCTTGCCGCCATCCATAATGTCTTCGACGCCGTGCATCGTCATGCCGTGAAACGCCGCGTCATCCTCGCGCCGGCCGCGTGACTTTCCAGGATCGAGAAGGAGCTCCCCATGGTTGAATCCACCCTCGCCATCGCCGCCAAGACCAAGCCGCCGAGTCTCCGGGATCACAATCTCGTGCGGGAATTCTCGGTGCCGGGCCTGCGCTTCGAAAAGCGGCCGGTGAAGACGCCGGATGGCACCGTGGTCCCGGGTCTCTACAACGCCTGGATCATTCTCGACAATGCGGAGCAATACAACGCCTACACGGCGGAAATGGTCAAAGGCGTGATCCTCGCCTTTCGCGCGGCGAGCGCGGCCCGCGACGTCGTCGCCGCGGTCTTCACCGGCAGCGGCGACCGGGCCTTCTGCACCGGCGGCAACACCAAGGAATACGCCGAATATTACGCCGGCAACGCGCAGGAATACCGGCAGTACATGCGGCTCTTCAACGACATGGTTTCCTCGATCCTCGGCTGCGACAAGCCGGTGATCTGCCGCGTCAACGGCATGCGCATCGGCGGCGGCCAGGAAATCGGCATGGCCTGCGACTTCACGGTCGCGCAGGACCTCGCGCGCTTCGGCCAGGCCGGACCCAAGCACGGTTCCGCGGCGCTGGGCGGCGCCACGGACTTCCTGCCGGTCATGGTCGGGATGGAGCGCGCGATGGAGTCCGGCACGCTCTGCGAGCATTGGTCGGCGCACAAGGCTTACCGGCTGGGCCTGCTCTACGACATCGTTCCCGGCCTCAAGGTGGACGGCAAGTTCGTGCCCAATCCGCTGGTCGTGACCGATCGCTATTGCGACGAGTACGGCCGTATCGTTCACGGCGAACCCAAGACCGGCGAGGCGCTGGCCGAAGGCAAGAAGCTGCTCGCCCGCGGCAAGGTCGATCTTTCGCTGCTCGACGAGAAGGTCGAGCAGCTCTGCGGCAAGCTCCTGCTCACCTTCCCCGAATGCCTGACCAAGAGCTTCGAGGAGCTGCGCAAGCCGAAGCTCGACGTGTGGAACCGCAACAAGGAGAACTCGCGCGCCTGGCTCGCTCTCAACATGATGGCGGAAGCCAAGGCGGGGTTCCGCGCCTTCAACGAGGGGCCGAAGGATCATCGCGAGATTGACTTCATCGCCTTGCGGCAATCTCTCGCCAAGGGCGCGCCCTGGACGGAGGATTTCGCGGAAAGCTTGATCCCGAAGGCCGGAGGCGCCCGGTGACTTCTGCGGCGCCCTCTCCGCTCCGGGTCTGGCTGGAGCAAGGCGGCAAGCTGCTGCGGCTGCGCTTGGCGCGGCCCAAGGCCAACGTCATCGACGCGGCCATGACCGCGGCGCTCGGCGCGGCGCTCGACTTGCATCTCGGCCGCGGCGATCTCCTGGCCGTGCTGATCGACGCCGAAGGGCCCAATTTCAGCTTCGGCGCCAGCGTCGAGGAGCATCTCCCCGGCCGTTGCGCCGCGATGCTGAAGGGCTTCCACGCGCTGATCCTGCGCCTCATCGAAAGCCCGGTTCCGGTGCTGGTCGCAATCCGCGGCCAATGCCTGGGCGGCGGCCTCGAAGTCGCTTCCGCCGGCACCTCGATCTTCGCTTCGCCCGACGCCAAATTCGGCCAGCCCGAGATCAAGCTCGGCGTCATCGCACCAGCGGCTTCCTGCCTGCTGCCCGAGCGCATCGGCTTCGCCGCCGCCGAGGATTTGCTGCTCTCCGGCCGCAGCCTCGCCGCCGACGAAGCGCGCGCTCTCGGCCTGGTCTCCGCGGTCGCCGAGGATCCGGAAGCCGCCGCGCTCGCCTGGTTCAACGCGAATCTCGCCGACAAAAGCGGCGCGGCGCTGCGGCGCGCGCTGCGCGCGGCGCGGGTCGATCTGGTCGAGCGGCTGCGCGCCAAGCTCGCCCGCGTCGAGCGCCTTTATCTCGACGACCTGATGTCGACCCGCGACGCCATCGAGGGTCTCGAAGCCTTCATCGCCAAGCGTCCGGCTAAATGGGAGCACCGTTAGCCATGACGACCACCGCCGAAATCGTCTCCCGCTGCCAGGACCTGTTCGACGATCTGCATTTCACCTATGCCCGCGAGTGGAAGGCCGCTTTGCCCGGCCGCAAGGTGGTGGGCTTCATGCCCTTTTACGTGCCGCGCGAACTCATTCACGCCGCGGGCGCCTTGCCGCTTGGCGTGCTCGGCGGCGGCGATCAGCTCGAGGTCATTCACGGCGACGCCTATTACCAGAGCTACATCTGCCGCATTCCGCGCTCGACGGTCGAACTCGGCGTGACCGGACGGCTGGATTTCGTCGACGGCATGCTGTTCCCCAGCATCTGCGACGTCATCCGCAACCTCTCGGGCATGTGGAAGGTCATGTTCCCGAAGGTGAAGAGCCGCTACTTCGACGTGCCCCAGAACTACCGCGACGACGTCGGCGGCGAGTTCTACGTCAACGAGCTGAAAGAGCTCAAGGAGATGCTCGCGGAGATGACCGGCCGCGCGGTGAGCGACGAGGCGCTCCGCGCCTCGATCGCGCTTTACAACGAGAGCCGCCGCCTGACGCGCGAGGTCTACGCCTTCCGCGCTAAGCAGCCGTGGAAGGCGCCTTCCGCGGAGGTTTACCTGTTGATGCGCGCGGGCCAGACCCTGGCGGTCGAGGAGCACAATCGCCTCCTCAAGGAATACCTCGCTGCCGCCGCCGCGGAAGACCGGCCCAAGCGCGACAATTCCCGCGTGGTCGTCACCGGCGTCTTCTGCGAGCAGCCGCCGCTCAACCTCATCAAGTCGATCGAGC
>Ga0187803_10000016_pt1 | contig 69729 bp, 66 predicted proteins | sample NC_wetland_sal_i_2_FD_132425 | JGI IMG/M metagenome (GOLD analysis project Ga0187803, IMG submission 132425) | Wetland sediment microbial communities from Neuse River Estuary, North Carolina, USA - Control_3 | ecosystem: Environmental > Aquatic > Freshwater > Wetlands > Sediment | place: USA...
GCACGGAACTCCTCACCGCCGAAAGCTTCGCGCGTTACCGCCACGAGCACCGCATCGCCGCCGCTTTCGCGATTCCGGAGGAAGACGTCACTGCCGCACTTCGCAGCCCCTGGATGATGATTGCGAGCGACGGCATTCTCGACGCCGGCCACAACAATCATCCCCGCGCTTCCGGCACCTTTACCCGCACGCTGGCCGTCTACGTCCGCGAAAAGAAAGTCCTCTCGCTGATGGACGCGCTCGCAAAAATGACCATTCTCCCCGCGCGCCGCCTCGAGCAAAGCGCCGCGCAGTTCCGGCGTAAGGGCCGCCTCAGCGCGGGCGCCGACGCGGACATCGTCATCTTCGACCCCGCGAAAGTGTCCGACCGCTCAACCGTCGAGCATCCCGAAACCCCCGCGGAAGGAATCGATTGGGTTCTGGTGAACGGAACTGTGGTGAAAAGCCCCGCAGGATTCCAGCGCGCAGCCCATCCCGGCGAGCCGCTCCGCGGCGATCCAGCCGCGCGCGCCGATCTCGCTCAGTCGCGGCCCTGAGCTTCCCCGCTACAACCTCCGCGAAAACTCCCCTGCCAGGTCCCCGAATTTTTCCTTGTAATCCTCGCGGCTCGCGCGGATGACCGCATGCGCCTCGCGCGCGTCGTACACGTGCGTGATTTCCGTCGCACGCGGAGAGGCGTCCGGGGCGTCCTTGTACGTGAGGAAGTAATGCCGCAGCCGTTGGATGAGTGTGTCCGTGCACTCGCTGATGTCCTTCCACCGGCCATACGCGGCATCTCCCTTCAATACCGCGATAATTTTGTCGTCCGCTTCGTGCCCGTCAATCATCCGCAGCCCGCCGATGGGAATCGCCTGCAACAGAATGTCTCCGTGGGAAAAGCTGCGCTCCGAAAGCACGCAGATGTCCAGCGGGTCGCCGTCGCCTTTCACGTGTTCGCGCCCAGTGCGCTCGGCGCACAGCGCGCCGATCCGCTCGCCGCAGTACGTCTGCGGGATCAGCCCGTAGAGCGAGGGACACACGCTCGAGAATTTCTGCGGCCGGTCCACACGCAAATAGCCCGAGGGCTTGTCGAGCTCGTACTTCACCGTATCGGTCGGCACGATCTCCACATATACGCTCACGGTCTCGGGGAACCCCTCGCCGATCGGCACTCCGTGCCACGGATGCGCCTTCAAGAGCAACCGCAGCAAATCCGACGACTGAGTGGGCGGGTGGGCTGGCATGGCAAATCTCCTTCGCGGCTGCGCGCCGCGGCTGGCATCTTAGCACCCAGCCCGCGCGCGGCGCGTCCATGCGCGCCGCGACCGCTCTCGCCGCAACCCGGCGCGAGATAATGCATCTGATACAGTGCGCGCGCGCGGCAACGGGAGAAACTCCATGGCCGAAAAGATTCAGAAATCGGAAAAAGAATGGAAAGAGAAGCTCGACCCCAATCAATATGCCGTCACGCGCTGCTCCGCCACCGAGCCCGCTTTCACCGGCAAATACTGGGACCACCACGAGCAGGGCACCTACCTCTGCGTCTGCTGCGGCGCCCCGCTATTCCGCTCCGACACGAAATTCGACTCCGGCACCGGCTGGCCCAGTTTCTTTGCGCCCGCCGACAAGGACGGCGTGGCCACAGAAGTGGACAACAGCTACGGGATGCGCCGCGTGGAAGTAAAGTGCAGCAGCTGCGACGCCCACCTCGGCCACCTCTTCCCCGACGGCCCTAAGCCCACCGGCCAGCGCTTCTGCATCAACTCCGCCTCGCTCGACTTCGAGAAGAAGAAATAGCCTCCCCGGCAGGCGAGTCTGCCTGAGCCTCCACCTCCCGGAGCATGAGTCCGTGGGGAGGTTGCTGCCCCTTGGGGGAATTTTTCCACCACGCGCCGGGCTCGAGCCCACCATCGCAATTGACATCGGCGCGGCCTGTTCCTAGAATCGCGCCTGCCGGTGCGCCGGATGGCCGCACGCGCCACAACGAAAGCGCCTAAAACCTCACATGCCCCCCACCCCAGGCCGCTGCCATCTGGTTATCATGACCAACGACATCTCAGGCCTCCAGCCCGTCGTCAGCAAACTTCTCCCGGATTACGAAATCTACCAGACCACCGAGGAGGAGTCGGAATGGCCCCTGATCGATGAAGCCCGTCCCGACCTGATTCTCTACAACTTGGAGCCGGGAGCCGCCAGCTTCCGGCGATTCGAAGCGCTTGTCGAGCGCGTGCGCTCACGCGAGCTCGACTCCTTGGTCATCATCCTAAGCCGCGACCCGCGGAAAGTCACCGCGGTGCGCGCCATGGAAAGCGGCGCCTACGACTTCTTCGCCCATCCCATCGACCCCGACGTGTTCCGCACCATCCTCGATCGCGCCGTCGAAAAGCAGCGCATCGAACGCGAAAACCGCATCCTCCGCGAGCAGTTCCAGCGCAAGGAGTCGCTCGGCAACCTCATCGGTTCGAGTGACGCCATGCGCCCCGTCTTTGACCTCGTCCGCCGCGTTGCCGCCACCAACACCACCGTGTGCATCCGGGGCGAGAGCGGCACGGGAAAAGAACTTATCGCCCACGCCATCCACGACCTCAGCGAGCGCCGCGCACGGCCCTTCATCAGTGTCAATTGCGCCGCGCTGCCCGAGACGCTCATGGAGGCGGAGCTGTTCGGCTACGAGAAGGGCGCTTTTACCGGCGCCGCGGAAACCAAAGAAGGCCGCATCGAGCTGGCGCACCGCGGCACGCTCTTTCTGGACGAAATCGGCACGCTCACACCGGCGCTGCAGAGCAAACTGCTCCGCGTGCTCGAGGAACACTCCGTGATCCACCTGGGTGGAAAGCGGACCGTCGCCGTGGACTTCCGCCTGCTTACCGCGACCAACGAAGACCTCGAAGAAGCCGTCCAGGAGAAACGCTTCCGCGAGGACCTCTACTTCCGGATTCACGTGGTTCCCGTCCACCTTCCGCCCCTGCGCGAACGGGCCCTGGACATTCCTCTGCTCGTGAACCATTTCGTGCGCGTCTATTGCGCCGCCAATCACACCGCGCCCAAAGCCGTGAGCGAAGAAGCCATGCAGGCTCTGCAAAGCTATCGCTGGCCGGGAAACGTCCGCGAGCTGGAAAACGCGGTGCAGCGCATCGTACTCATGACCGACGGAAATGAGGTCGACCTCGCCGACCTGCCTCGCGATATCGTTCAAGCCGCCAGCCGCGATTCCCGTGGCCGGTTCCGCCTGCCTCCCTCCGGGTTCGATCTCGAGGCGGAAGTCGAAGCCTTCGAGAAGAAATGGGTCGAAGCTGCGCTCGCTCAGGCCTCCGGCGTCAAAATCCAGGCCGCGAAACTCCTTGGCGTCAATAAAGACCGCATGAAGTATCTCTGCCGCAAGCACAGCCTGTGACGACCGTGGCGCCGGACCGCGGGCAGCGCAAGCGAGGAGGCAGTATGACTTTTGCGCGCGCGGCTGGCCACCGACGCTCCCCGCGGAAAACCGGCGCGATCGATTCCCGCTATACACCCTTCCGCCTCCGGATCCGGCACTCGGGAATTCACGGTTTCGGCGTCTTCGCCCAGGCAGCGATTCCAAAAGGCCGAGACGTCATCGAATACACGGGGGAGCGCGTATCGCGCGTGGAAGCTCGTCGGCGGTTCGTTCGGGCTTGGCAGACCCGGGAGAGGCGCATCTACCTTGCCTGGCTCAATACTTACTGGGCCATAGACGGTTCGTGCGGCGGCAGTGGCGCGGAGTTGATCAACCACTGCTGCGAGCCGAATCTTCGTTGGAATCTGGCTCGCGGCCGTTTGTTTTTTGCTAGCCGGCGAAGGATCGGTCAGGGAGAGGAACTGACTCTCGACTACGCCTTCCGCAAGGACGGCCCCAAGATCCCGTGCCGCTGCGGGGCAGCCACCTGCCGGGGCACGATCAATCTGAAATGACCAGCGCCTTCGGCCGGCCCGGCGGGTAGTTTGTCCTTCCGGAGTCTCGCCACCTCGGCTGGGGGAGGGCTCGAGGCTCCTCCGTGGAGGAATTATTCCCCCCAGCGAGCGGTTTTTCTCCCCTTCACTCGGGGCACCGTCCTCCGCTCAACCGGCACCGTTCGCTAAGTCTCGTGTTTTCCTGACCGATCTGCTGGAAGAACTGCCTGCGATTTGGCCCGTGAACTGCTATTCCAGTTCCAGGGCCCATCGGGGCACACGAAATCCAATTGGAGGAATTGACATGGCGAAGAAAGCGTTGAAAAAGGGCAAGAAGCTGGCTGGCACCAAGACCCTTGGCAAGACTCGCCTCGGCACGTTCTAACCGAGCGCCAAGAGCTTTGTTTCGAGGGCCACTCCGTCCGGGGTGGCCCTTTTGTTTGATTTTCGACGCTTTACTCCCTCTGTAAATCCAGACTGCTCGCCCCCAATCGGCACTCCCAATTGCTCTCGAATCGGGATTTGGCTGGTTTCCGCCCCCCCTCTGCATGCTCTTGCAGTGCGCCAGCCCCAGTAGGGGCTGATCTGGCATTCGCAGGGGGAAATAATCGCCCTAAGGAGCGGTTTTCTCCCCTCGACAGGGGCCACCGTCCTCCGCTGAACCGCCACCGTTCGCTAAGTCCCGTGTTTTCCTAACCGATCTGCGGAAGATCTGTCGGCGGTTTGGCCTGTGAACTGCTACTAGAGTTCCAGAGCCCATCGGGGCAAACCAAATCCAATTGGAGGAATTGACATGGCGAAGAAAGCGTTGAAGAAGGGCAAGAAGCTGGCAGGCACGAAGACCCTTGGCAAGGCCCCCCTCGGCTCCTTCTAACTGAGCGCCGAAGGCTAAGGTTCGAGGGCCACTCCGTCCGGGGTGGCCCTTTTTGTTTGTCTTCGTGGTGTCCCGCCCCTCCATTATCCCAATCCACGTCCCAGGCAGCCCGGTTCTTCCCCATTCGAGCGTGGCGCGAAAGCCTTTGGGGGGAATAATTTCCCCTGGCGAGCGAATGCTTTCCCGGTGATGGGCTCTCCTGCCGTAAGTCCCGTGGACACCTCCCTCTAACCCCTTTGTCTTCAGCCCACTTTCAATCGCAGGTCCTTTTCGACTTTGGAGTCAGGCGTGCATGCACTAAGCTGGGTATAGTACGGGTGCTGTTTATCTGCTGGGAGGAATTGTCATGGCCAAGAAGACCTCGAAAAAGGGCAAGAAGCTGGCGGGGGCGAAGACTCTTGGCACTCTGACGAACATGCGATCCATTACGTACTGACGGGGCTATCTCCCCCCATACTTTCGCGGGCCACCCGAAACCAGGGTGGCCTTTTCTATTTGTACCGCCGTGCGCGTCGCCGCTGCCGTGAGGCGAGTCTGGCGCAGTTCCTTTCTTGAGCCTGTTCGGCGATACAGCAAGCCCCTCATAAGTGCGTCCCGTACGCTTCCGCGCCAGTACGCTAGCCAGCTATGCCGACCGGGATCGCGCCCGAAGAAAAGAAGTCCCCCGCGGGGGGAGAATTCCCCCCTCGAACAGCACTCGCTGCCCCGCCCGCACCTCCGACGGAACGCAAGTGCTTGATTTACCAGCCGGCTGAATGCCGCAGATGCCACCCGGAGTTTGGCTCGTAAAATGCACTTCATTCCCCGAGGCCTGTGAGGGGAACGCGGGGCCAAATCGAACCGGGAGGCTTTCCAATGGCAAAGAGCGGAACCGTACTGAAGAAGGGCAAGAAACTGGCGCCGGCAAAGAGCCTGATCGCCATGACAACTCTGCGCAAGCTCGTAGACTAGCTGCGAGTAACAATCGAGTTTCGGTTTACTTCCGCCCTCAACCCCCAAAAAGGCTGTCGCCTACCCCCCGGCGGCAGCCTTTCTTTTTTTGCAGCAGCGATCCGTGTCCCATAGCGCAGGCATTCTAGTTGACCCTGAGTGTAGCGATGGGTTGGCTGTACGGCAGCTCCACCGGTGCGAACCGAGCCCTTGAATTGCGCTTCGATTGGCGCTAAGAATGCTTGCACCTAGTCGGCGCCGCGTCCCCTCAAGGACAAGCTAGCGCCCCGGAGGACCTAAAATGGCAAAGAAAGCTCTGAAGAAAGCCAAGAAACTGTCAGGAACGATTACGCTCGGAGGCCATAAGAAGTAACGAACGCGGCAGAATTTCGCTGGTGAGGCCATCCCGACGACGGGATGGCCTCTTTTTTTCTGAGCGGTCTCCGCCGCTGCGAACTCCTCTCGCATGCGGACTCCTGCTGCTGGCGCAAGCCCGGGGCCGCTCGCAGAGTCCCAACTCACCACATCACGGACCGCAGCCAGCGCCACCCGCCACTGGCCCATTGCCATACCAGCGGCCGCGCACGTGCCCCGCGGATCTTCGCCGTCCCGGTCATTCCCTCCCGCAACTCTCCGTGCGGATTCGGAAATTCGAGCACCACAGCAAAGTAATTACTCAATCTGCTCCCGCCGCGTTCCGGACTTTTCGGCAGTGTCACCGGCTCGTCGGCAGCCGCGGCAGGCAGGATCTGCTTTACCTTGCCTCGAAACGTTTCGTAGGGATACGCCCGCACGTTGAGCTGCGCGTTCATCCCCGCGGTCGTGCCCGAGTCCGTGATGTACTGCAGCTCCCAGTCGCGCACCAGGATTCGCGCGCGCATTTCTCTGCGGTCTGCCAGCTCGGCAAACAGGCCCCCCTCCGGCAAAAACTGCCCCACGCGCTGCTCGACGTCCAGGGTCGTGATGACACCGTTCCCCGGAGCCTCCAGCAGAAGCCGTTCCTGGCGCGCGCGCGCGTCATGCACCGCCGCGTCCAGCCGCTCGAAATCCCGGTAGGCGATATCAGCGGCGTCGCGGTCGCGGCGGCGTCGCGCCTCGAGCAGGCTGTCTTCCGCAAGCGATCGTTGCGCGCTGAGTTCCGCCAGTTGCGCGTCCAGCTCCGGATTGCGAAGCACCGCCAGCACTTTGCCCGGCGTCACGATCTCCCCGCTGTGCACCAGCACGCGCTCGATCCATCCCGCCGTCTGTGCCCGCACCTGCCACCTGCCCGCGGGCTCCAGTTGGAATTCGCTCGTGGTCATGCGCGGCAGCGGCGCAGCCAGGATCAGCAGGCCCGCCGCCGCGATACCCACTTGCTGCATTCGCGTCATTCTCCAGGCCATAAATCTCTCCTTCCATACCGGCAAGCGATTTCGAGCCATGGCCAGCGCCGGGTGGATCGACTTTCGGGTCATCAGATATAGAACAGCGAACGTGGCCAGGTAGCCCCAACCCTCTCCCAGCCGGTTGACCAGGAAATTCCTCAGCCATCCCGCCACCAGCACGAGCACCAACGCGCCATACAAAATGGCCAGCCATCCATAGGTCAGATACACGCGCCGCCGCCGCCGGCCCACCTCGGGCAGCGTTACGTCCTGCCGCAGCAGGTATCGCCGCGCCCACAGTTTCACGTAATCGAACGAGTCCTCGCGCATGTTGTCGATTTCCAGGAACTGCATCAGCGCGTAGTAACCGTCGTACTTCATCAGCGGGTTCAGGTTCAGCAGCAGGCCGGAAACACTGGTCATCAGCAGCGTCTTGTAACAAATGTCACCGAAGAACGAGCCCGGCGGAGCCAGCGACCAGGCGATCGTAGCCAGCGCCCCGATCAGCATTTCGATCCACAGCCCGGCGAAAATCACCCACAGCCGCTTCGACGTCTTGTCGAACACGTGCATGTCCGTCGTGTCCGTGAAAAACGCCGGGCCGAAATAGATGAGCATGAAGCCCATCCGCGGCACCTCGCCGCCGAAATACTTGCACGTAAGCCCATGGCCGAACTCGTGGATGCCGATGACCACGAACAGAATCACCCAGAATTCCCAGATGTCGTAGAGAGTCTTGTCGGTGAACGTGTAGAACGCTACCGTGTCCTGCTGCACCCGCGCCCAGTTGTCCGCCAGGATCACTCCCATCGTGATAAACAGAAATACGGAAAAGGCCACGAATCCGGGTGTGTACATCCACCGCAGGTAGGGCATCATGCGCTCGAGCGTCCGGTCTGGATTCCACGCCGAAAAGTGGATGTACAGAACGCTCGACGTGTTCACCTTCTCCCGGCGTTCTTCGCGGATTTTCTCCAGGATGGCCAGATTCTTTTTTCCTGCGCCTTCTTCCCACAGGTCGGCATCGGTGGATTCCAGGAAGTCCGACACGTCCGCTTCGCCCACCGCCTGCTCTCCGGCCTCCTCGTTGACCGCCGCCGCAATTTCCTCCAGGGTTCGCGTCCCGTCCGCGTATTTCAACACGCTGTATTCCAGCGGCCCGTAGCGGGCGTACTTGAACAGGTGGGGCACCTTGATGACGAAGCTCTTTTCGCCCCTCACCACCTGCTCGCTGATTTGGAGGTCTTGCCGGAGTTTGGGACGCCGCAGGGCGCGCGCCACGGCGCCCTGGGCTTTCAGCGTGGTGGTGCCGAGCCGCATGGCTCAGGGACGCGGCGAGGATGAGGATGGCGCCGGCCAGGTGATGCGCACGGCCATCCCCGGCTTCAGCTCGGGCGCCGGGTTCACCAGCGCTGCCGTGACGTCGTAGCTCCCGCTGGCCGCATCCACCACCGGGCCCACGCGCGTAATCCGCGCGTCAAACGACCGGTTGGGGTCGCTCATCAGCGTTCCGCGAACCGGCTGGTCCGCAGCCGGTTTGTGCGCGTCGGTTTCCGGCACCTGGAACTCCACCAGCAGCGGGCTGAGCTGGCTCAGCCGGAAGCACTTTGTTCCCTTCATCACCACGTCGCCCTGTCGCACGTAGCGCCGCGACACAACGCCGCCGAACGGAGCGCGCACTCGCGTCTTCTGCACATCGATCTCGAGCGATTTGACCTCTGCCCGGCACTTATCCACTTTGGCTTTCCAGCTCTCCAGGTCGTACGCCGAGCCTTTGGCCATGAATTCCGCCGTGTCCAGGTCCGCCTTGCTGCCCAGCCCTTCCTTGAACATGAGTTGCGCGCGTTCCAGTCGCGCCTGGTTCGCGTGCAGCTCCGCCTCGTTATACTTCACGTTGTATTCGGAGATTTTCAGGTCTGCGCGCGCCTGCTCGAGCGCCGCTTCCACCTGGCGGTCGTCCAGCCGCGCAAGCACGCCGCCCGCTTCCGCCTTCGATCCCTCGTCCGCAGCCAGCTCGATCACCTCGCCGTCGTGCTCCGCCAGCACGTCCACTTCATGCTCCACCGTGAGCACCGCGGGAATCATCCTCGCCGTTGGCGCGCTCGGTGTCGCAGGAGCAGCCGCCGCTGTACGCGCCGGCGCTGCCGCCGCCTGGTCCGGCCCGGGCTCGCTCGTGCATCCCGCAGCCAGCGCCGCCGCCAGTACGCCGGCCAGGAAGATTCCCCAGGATTTCATGCTCGTTTCTCCGTTCGTTCGTCCCATACGCGCCCCGCTCCGCCTCACGGCAGCCAGCTCCACACCTTCCGCCACAGCCAACGTGTCGGCGGCCGCAGCAGGACGTACCCCACCGGATACCAGCCGCTCTTCGCCCATCCGCCGCTCGAGTCCATCTTCGCGCGGCCCACCATATCGTCGCGCAGTTTTCCGCCCGTGTTCTCAAAGGTCGCATGCGCCTGGAAGTACTGCTCGCCCTCCGACGCGATCGTCTCCGCCGCAAGCCGCTCCACGTGCCCGGTAAAAGTTTCCGTGGGCCGCGCGTTCACTTTCAGCGACACCCGCGCGCCCGGCTCCACCAGCGAGGCGTCCGTCTCCGGAAACGCGATGTCCGCCGCCATCCGGTTCGGATCCACCAGCTCGCAGAACGCCTCGCCGCGCGCCAGCAGCCGTCCCGCTTTTTCCTCCACCTTCGGCGTCACCACTACGCCTGCGATGGGCGCCACCAGCAGCGTGCGCGACAGCCGGTCCGTCTGCAGATCCACCTCCGCCTGCGCAATCTCCATGCGCAGCCGCGCGCGTCCCGCCGCAGTCATGTCCCGCCGGTCCTGCGCCTCCGACAGATCGTGCCGCGCGAGCGCGAGCTGGGCCTTCGCCGTCTCCAGCTTCACGCGGATTTCTCCGTCGTCCAATTTCGCCAGCGGCTCGCCCGCTTGCTTGTGGTCTCCTTCATGTACGAATACCTGTTTCACAATCCCTTCCGACTCCGCCGTCACCACGCGCCGCTGCGCCGGAACCACTTTGGCCGTCCCGTCCACGCGCAGCGGCCAGGGCACCGCCACCAGCACCACGGCGATGATCGCAGCACGCGTCAGCAGCTCGATGCGCCTTCCTCCCGTCACCGCGCGAAGTTTCTGCCGCGTTTCCACCACCGGCTGCCACATCCGGATCAGCGGCACATTCTGATACAGCCGCGCGTTGCGGATCGCCACCGTCACCTGGCTCGTCAGGATTTCCAGCGTCTCGAGCTGGCTCTCCGAGAGAAAATCCGCTTCGCCGCTTTCCAGCGCGATCACTCCCAGCGTTCCCTGATCGTCGCGCAGCGACCGCGCATAGAACCCGTTCATCTGCCGTTCCGTCAGGTAGGGAACGAGGCGCGGGTCCGGTTTTTCCGGCGCGCACGTCCACCCGTCCTCTCCCTGGTCGGCGGAAACCGCTTCGTATTCCTCGCCCACCCATTCCAGGATTTCCCGCAGCCGCTTCATCTCCGGCGTGCCCGGAACTTCGGACTCGCCCGACACGGCCGCCAGATAGAACTTCGCGCCGTCGTACAGCCCGATCGTGCAGCGCTCGAACGGCAGCACATCCGCCGCCTGGTGCACCAGCGTGGTCAGGATGTGGTCCAGGTCGAGCGTCCGGGTGATTTCTTTGCTGAGCGTCAGCAGCGCGCCCAGCTCGTGCATTTTCCGTTCGGCCTTCAGCAGGTTCGCGTTGTGCACCGCGAGGCCGGCCTGCTCCCCCACGCTGTTCAGGAAGAACAGGTCGTCGTCATCGAATTGTGTCTCGTCGATTTTGTTCAGCACTTCCACGACGCCCAGTACGCGGTCATCTTTCAAGAGCGGCGCCGCCATCGCCGACGTTATCGTGTATCCCTCCACCGCCGTCCGCCGCGGGTCGAGCAGCGCCTCGATGGAAGCGTCCGCTGCCAGCCTTCCTTTCCCGTCGCGGCCCACCACGCCCACGAACCCCTCGCCCATCGGCGTTTCCGAATCCTCATCCGTCGTCGGGTCCTCGCCATCCTGGTGCGCAAACGCCAGCGATTCCCTGTCCTGCGACACCAGCCACAGGTTGCACGCCTGCGCTCCCAATATGTCGCGGATTTTGCTGGTCACGATCGGACACAGGTCTTCCAGCTCCAGCGTGGAATTGAAAATCCTGGCGATGTCGTAGAGCGCGGTCAGCCGTTCCAGCGTCTCGAACTGCGCATTCCGGTCCGCTTCCGCCGTACGAATCGTGTCCAGGGCGCGCCCGGTCATCCGCGCCGCTTCTTCCAGGTAGGTGCCGTCTTCCGGCGTGAACTCGCCACCCACTTTGTTCAGCAGTTCGGCGACTCCTGCCGGTCCCGACGTACCGGGGATCGCGGCGTAGAGCGCAGTGTGCACGCGCTCGCGGTAGGAGGGTTCCAGGTGCGAGAGCAGCCGTGCCTTTTTCTCCGCTGTTCCGAGCCGTCTCGCCCCCTTCGATTCCAGCACCTCGGTCAGCAGGCCGTCGGCCGCGCCTTCCTGTTTCGGTTCGATCCGTTCCCCGGCTGCGAACGACTTTTCGCGGCAATGCAGCCCTTCTTCCGCTCCGTCTTTCAGCCACAGCAGGACAGCCTGAGGTCCCAAACGCGCGCGAAGGTCGCGGGCAAACGCCTTCAGGAGGCTTTCCGTATCACGGCACGAATGATACGAAGTCGCCAGCTCATAAAGAGCTTCGAGCCGCTCCATCTAGCCTCCGTGTACCCGCTGGGGCGCAAAATCCCTGTAGAAAATGGCACTCGCCTGAATTTCTGCGGGGAGGCTAGCAAATGCCCTCTGGGGTGTCAAGAAATGCGCGATATCAGGCATCTTCAGCAATCTCTCCACTCCCGCACCGTTCTCGCCACTCATCACTCATCACTGTATTTCTTGCACCTTGCCGCGAGCAGTCCCGTAGCCGCAGCAAGTTCGATATCCGCGATGAGCAATCCTTCTTTTCCATACGGCTGGTAACACTGCAGCGTCCCATCCGGCCGCACCAACGCAGAAGTGCTCGGCGACCCCGCGCTGGCACAATTCACCATCGCGAAGTAACAGGTGTTCTCCGCGGCGCGGCACAACGCTGCCTTCTCGTGGAACGTGTTCCGGGGATCCGCGAACGTCGTAGGCGCGTAGCTCCCGGGCTCCGCTTCGTGGAAATGCGGGTGGAACACGATCTGCGCCCCGCGCCGCGCCGCCCAGCGCACCGTCTCCGGATACCGCCAGCCCTCATGGCAGATCGCCACGCCAAACGTCACCGAATCGGTCTGGAAAATCCGTCTCCCCGAGCCTGCCGTGTAGATGCTCTCCTCCGAAGGGTCGAGTTGCACTTTGTCCTGGAAGCCGGCAGCCGTTCCATCGGCGTTGATGACCAGCGCGGTGATGATCAGCCCGTCCGTCGCCCCGGTAAGGGGCGCAGAATCAACGGTCCGTTCGGTCCCGAGAATTACCGCGACGTTTGCCTTCGCCGCGGCCGCTCGTATCGCTGTCCAGGCCCGTTCGAGAAACGCAGCGTCGGGCGGAGGCACCCGCTTCCCCATGCCTCGATACCCAGGGACGTAGCATTCCGGGAAACAAATGATGTTCGCCCGCTCGTCGCCCGCCTGGGCGATGGCCTGTTCGGCCAGCGTCACCGACTCCTTCGGACTCGCCGGGAACCGGATATTGGCCAGCGCGATTCGAAATGTGTCCATACGGGCCGGGCCGGGGAAAACCCTTAGAGCAAGGAGAGAAATTCCTCGACAGACATTCCGGCGTGACGAATCAATGCGCGCAACGTGCCGACAGAGAGCTCTTTGTGCTGGGGAATGGAGAGATTCACGCGCACGCCGTCTTTCGACATCACAAGATGGCTTCCCACCTGGCCAAGCTCACGCCATCCCGCTTTTTGGAAGGCATTCGCTGCCTCCCTGCCCGAAATATTGGCAAGCCGCGCCACCGGACTAAAGGGAGACTAGGATCTCGGGTTGGTCGCCCCGCGCGGAAATCGCTGCCGCCGCCTTCTGATCCTCTGCCCACAGCCACGCCGCTATCGCTTCTTTGATGTTGGAGAGCGCTTCCTGCTCGTCCTTGCCCTGCGACACACATCCAGGCAGCGCCGGGCATTCGGCGACGATCCAGCCGTCCTCGGCTTTGTTGAGCGTAACGTGGAATACCATGGCGGTATGCTAGCAATGGCCCTCCATTCAATCAAGCGTGCTCCGTCTATCGCGTTCTCAGTCTCGCCACTTGTGACTCGCCATAGTCATCGTGACCGCGGGCCTTGTTTCATCGGGCCCCCCTCACGCAGTCATCCCAGATCCGGTGGGACGGGAACGGAAGGGAGTACCGGAGGGAGAATCGGTGGTGGCTGGCTCCCTTGCGGCGGGTCGTCATCCCAGCGCTCGTGCTTCGCCATGTTGACGCTCTGGAGCAGAAGTTGACAGATATTGGCGAGAGCCGTGGCCTTGCGGTAGTCGATGCGGCCGTCGGTGAGCAGAGCGGCAAGGTTGCCGAGGACGTGCCGGATGGCGGTGGCGGAATTCAGGTCGGTGATGCCGGTGAGGGCGTCGTGGACCGTCGGTTTCGGTGTGGTGCGGAGGCGGCGGTGCTGGGCTTCGAGGTGAGTGCCGCAGAAAGTGACGTGAGAGTTGACGCGGGGCATACGGCAACGGCGACCGTCAGCGGTGGTGTGGGTGCAGCGGGTTGTGTCATCTATTTGGCTCATGGCATCACCTCAATGTGGATATCGCCCCGCCTACGCCAACGGTCGCCGCGGCGACCAGGCTTCGGCGGGCAGGCACCCCTCCCCCCTTTTTCGCGTATCTGTTGAAAGTAAAGGGAGATTAAGGGCGATTATGTCCTTGACAAAGCAACGCGAATCTGGTAGCGTTATGGCAGAGGGAAAAGGCAATGCACCTGATAGAAATCACCAAGCGATTCGCAAGCAAGGAAGCGTGCGGGGAATATCTCGCGGCTCTGCGCTGGAAGAATGGGATTGTCTGCGCGAAGTGCGGCGTTGAAGGGAACGAGCATTTCCGCCACTTCAAGACTGCCGAAACCAAACGCCAGCGTTTCAGCAAGAAAGAAGGCAAGAAAGTATGGGTGCGCGTGCCGTCGCGCTCGCTGTATGAGTGCAAGGGCTGTGGCTACCAGTTTTCCGCGACTGTGGGCACGCTGTTCCACGATTCGCACCTGGACTTGCTGAAGTGGTTTCAGGCCGTGGCGTTGATTCTCGATGCGAAAAAGGGCATCAGCGCGTTGCAGGTGTGCAGGCACCTGAATATCCCTGAGACAAACTATAAAGCCGTCTGGTATCTGTGCCACAGAATCCGCGAAGCCATGCAAGAAGCCGGATTGCTGAGTGGGGATGTCGAGGCCGATGAAACCTACGTTGGCGGGAAAGTACCGCGCAAGGGAGACAGGCACAAGCCGCGCCGCGAGAAAGACGTTGTGTTGGGGATGGTCGAGCGCAAGGGCAGACTTCGCATGGTTCCCGTGCCCGACGCCAAAGCCGCCATACTCCAGCCCGTGCTAGAGAAGAATATCAGCGAGCAAGTGGGGACGATCTACACGGACGAACACCCGATATACATTTACGCGCTCAATCGTGCGTTCCCCGGGAAGCACAAGACTATCAGCCACAGGTACACCTACGGCATCGGGAGCACGCACACAAACACGATTGAAAACGCTTTCAGCCTATTTAAGCGCGGCCTAATGGGAAGTTTCCATCACATTTCAACGAAGCACTTGCGCCGATACTGCGATGAGTTTTCTTTCCGCTTTAATCGCAGGCACGCAGCAGAAGGAGCATTTGAGGAAACGATGCGGGGACTATTGAACGGGAAGCCGCTTCCCTACAAGGCTCTCACGGCTTCTGGAACAGCGGCTTCCTAGAGCCGCGATCCCCACCAGTCTTTATCTTGCTCCGCTCTATTGGCTTTGACTTGAGTAGGGCCGAGAGCACGGCGTCGAATTTTCCCCTTTCGACAAGGAGCCTTTTCTTCATGTCCATACCATAGCATAATGCACGGCGGGGCCGGTAGGATTCGGACCTACGGGACGTGCGTGAACACGTCTCACCGGATTATAAATCCGGCGCATTAAGCCACTCTGCCACGGCCCCAACGACCGCAGCTCGCCACATGGCGAACCGCGAGACTTGGAATTTTTAGGCGGTTGTTCGAGCTGTCGAAAAGGTCTTAGCCGCTTCTTCTTCTTGGCGGAGGGAGCCAGCGACTACGCCCTTCACATCGGTACACTAGGAGTGTGCCGTGACGCAGCCACAAAGTCAACCGCTTCCCTGCGATGCTTCCTCTATCCGAAGCCACGATCAGCGAACTGGTAAGCGAGAGCAAGCCATTTCCGTCCGGTATTCTGCCCTTGCATTGGGCATCCGAAAGGAATGGCCACAGGATCAGGAATTTCGATCTCAAAACGGAATCAGGCAATTCATTCGTCATCAAAATCAGGCAGGCGAGTGATTATCCGATGAATTTCTCTGTCATCCTCGGCTATCTACTCCCAGGCTCTTACAAGGTCTTCAGGCTCAGGCGTTACAACGGGCGGCATGTGCACACCAATCCCCTAGAGAAGGAGACTTTCTATGATTTCCATGTGCATCTGGCCACGGAACGCTATCAAAGCCATCCCGGATTCAAAGAGGACCATTTCGCAGTCACGACAGACAAATATCACGATCTCCATGGCGCAATCGAACAATTCGTGAACGACTGCGGGCTAAATCCCGGGTTCGGAGACTTGCCACTATTTGGGCTCACAAAATGAATGTTGACCTCATCGAGAAGGACTTTCGGAGCCGCGTTTCTGAACGAATTGAACTGAAACCGGAGGGCGTTGGTCGCTTTCTGGTAATTACACCTTTTCGTTTTGATGACGGCGACCACTTCGGGATTGTTCTCAAGAAGGAAAATGATCGGTGGATTTTGAGTGATGAGGCAAACACACTGATGCACCTATCTTACGAGGTGGATGACCAAGACATCGGCGCAGGCAATCGCGCTGAACTCATCGGGGGGTTTTTGGCGGGATTTTCGGTCGAAAACAGAAGCGGGGAACTTGTTATTCCTGTGACTGAAGACAGGTTTGGTGATGCCCTATTCAGTTTTATTCAGGCTCTCAGTAAAGTTAGCGACATTTCGCTGCTGTCTCGGGAACGAGTACGTTCTACATTTATGGAGGATTTCAGGGCTTTCCTTAGGTCAAAAGTCCCGGCAGAAAGATTGCAGTTCGATTGGACGGACCCTGAGCACGATACTCACAAGAGGTGTCCCGTGGATGCTCGGGTCAACAGCATGCCTAGGCCGCTATTTATTTATGGACTGCCCCATGAGGATAAAGTTCGGGACGCTACCATATCGCTGCTTATGTTCGAAAAATGGCGTATTCCATTCCAGTCAATGGCAGTTTTTGAGCAGCAAGAGGACATTCAGCCCAAGGTGATGGTACGCTTCACGGATGTCTGCGAGAAAACGTATTCAAACCTTCCAGATAATAAGGAGCGAATCGCCGCATATTTGGAACGCTTGCTAGAGCAAACATCACGCAAGTAGATTTCTGCCTGTCACGCACGCCTCCAGTCTGGAGATTTGGGTGCACTTTGTCAACGGCACAATCGCCGATTAAGTCCTTTGTTTTGGAACGGAATGATTCGGCAAGAGTTAAAAGTCGAAGGTTTAGAGTCGAAAGTTCGGAATCCAAAGGCGGCATTCACGGGCGTACTCCTGACGCGCGTTCGATGGCGCGTTGCAGGCGCAGGCCATACTGGCGATATTCGCGGCGCCAGCGGGCCAGGGTGCGCGGGCGGTCGCGCAGGAACCAGTGCAAGCGGCAGTAGAGTTCATCGATTCCAAGCTTGAGGGTAGCGGCTTCGAGAGGGGAGAGCAGGAATTGCCGTTGGCGCCGCTTCATGGGGCGAGAGTAGCGGGAGTGAGCGGCGCTGGGAAGACGGTATAAAAACGAAAAAAAAGGGGATTTATTTTCGTGTTCGAGCTATTGCCCTGCTTCTGGCTGCAATTCTGCGGTTTACGAATCGATTCAGCTCGTTGCCAGCGACTCCGAGTCCTCGGGAAGCGAGAGCGAGCACGATTTTCCTGCACTCTTCCGGGTGGGTGTCGAAAGGAAGAGCAACCCGGGATCTCAGGAGCAGTTGTAAAGCCTTGCGGTTGAGCATTTGCATGAGCTCCTTGCGATTGTCGGTACGGCCTGGAAGCGCTCGCCAGACGAGCATGGCGTAGAGGTCGCGGCGTTTTTGTAGAGTGCGGATGTTGTCGCCGGTTGGCTTTATTCCGTTCGCCAGAGCGATCTTCGACCACGACCAGCCCTCGATGTCCCGCTGCCAGACGAGCTTCAAAGTGGAGCAGAGCCAGTCCCAGCTTTCCTCAGCGCGTGGCCGGCCTTTCCTGCCGTTGCGTCGAAGCGCGTTTTCGCGGTCACGGATGGCGCGGCGGAGAGACTTTAGTTCGGTCGGGCTTGCGGACTCGATGAACGATTGGAGGATGGCTTCGAGAAAGACGGGGCGGTTGAAGTCGCCGTAAAGGAGGCAGAGGTCGAGAAACTGGGCGTGGCGGGGATCTTCTTCGGTTGTGGGTGCGGCCATGGGCGGATGGTAGCAGGTCTGGAGGTTTGAGGTTCGGGGCCCCACGGATGGGGAACCGGTACGCCGCGTCATTTACTGTTTGACATTTAATGCGATGCATTATACAGTCACATTGTGATCCAATCGTTTCGCTCGGCAGAGACGGCGCGCCTCTTCCGACGTGAACGGGTGGGACGATTTCAGGCATTCGAGCGGGCCGCACAAAGAAAACTGGCGATGCTCGACGGCGCGAGCGAACTGCGGGACATATCCGCGGTGCCCGGGAACCGGCTGGAAGCATTGCACGGGGACCGCAAAGGCCAATGGAGCATACGGATCAACGACCAGTGGCGCATTTGCTTCGTCTGGCGCGACGGGAATGCATACGACGTGGAGATCACCGACTATCACTGAGGAAGCGAAAATGACAACGCTGAAACCGGTCCATCCCGGGGAGATTCTGCGGGAAGAGTTCCTGGCGCCGCTGGGAATCAATCCACATCAACTGTCGCTGGCGCTGCGCGTATCCGCGCCCGCGGTTTATGAAATTGTGCATGAGGAGCGCGCGGTATCGCCGGACATGGCGCTGCGGCTGGCGCGCTGCTTTGACACCACGGCTGAATTCTGGCTAAACCTTCAGACGCGGTACGACCTGGAGATGGCACGGGACAAGTCAAAAGGCAAGGTGAAGCGGGAAGTGCGGCGGATTCCGAAGCGGGTTGTGGCTGGGGCTTAAGTCCGTCTTTGAATAGCGGGGGAGTGGCAGGGTAAGGAATCGAGAGAACCCGCACCCTTGCAACGACCGCAAGAATGCGGCACCCACCCCATTGAAGACATTCATCGCGACAGTGAGTCGAAGGGTGCGCCACCGCCAATCCACCAGGATGGCCAACGGTGAACGCTGGGACGATGATGAGCCGCCCACAATGATTCCCGAACGCCTCAATCGAATTGCCTTCGAGGAAGGTAATGATCGCTGCGGATAAGACCAAAGACGGCGCGCAGCGCACAAACTCCAAGTAGAATCGTTGCCATCAACATGTATTCCACTGCCGAAAGACACAAACTAATTCAGTATTTCGACAAAACCCGGGATGACTTGCTGTCGGCCCTCGCGGGACTGAGCGAAGCGCAATTGAATTTCAAGCCATCGCCGGAACTTTGGTCCATTGCCGGCAACGTTGAGCACGTCGCGCTGGTGGAAGATGCCGTCGGCGCGAGAATCTTGCAGGAACTGGCTTCTGCTCCTCGCGTTCCTGCCGACAGCACTGTCACTGACCTGGGTGTGCTGAGGAAGGCCGTTGACCGCTCTTCCAAACTCGACTCGTCCAGAGAGTTCCATCCCGCCGGAAAGCCAACGGCAATTTCGCTGGAACATTTCCTTACCAGCCGGAAGAAGATCGTTGATTTTGTTCAATCCACGATTCTCGACCTCCGGCAAATTTGGACTGCCAGCCGAGTTTTTGGTCCGCTCGATGGACACCAGCGCTTGCTCGCCTTAGCCGCTCACTCCGCCCGGCACACCGAGCAGATCATTGAAATCAAATCCAATCCGAATTTCCCCGCACATTAGATAGCGGACCCTAAGACTTGTACGCAAGGAGGGAAAGCGTGAACGCTGGGACTACGACGAGCCGCGAGGAAGCGAACCGCCGCTGGAAACCCCACGGGCAGCGATCCTGGAACCTCGGGAGCCGCAGTCGGTAGTGGTAGTATCTCCCGGCTGATTCGCTTCAGGACGCGGACACACTATGCGCGGAACGATGATGCCGTTTCCACTGACGCTCTTCACGATCCTGGAGCGCGCGGGAAAATATTTTCCGAAGGTCGAGATCGTCTCGCGGCGTCCGGACCACTCGCTACATCGCTCGAACTACGGCGAAATGTACCGCCGCGCCCGCGGGCTGGCCGCGGGGCTGCTGCGCGCCGGCCTAAAGCCCGGCGATCGCGTGGCCACGCTGTGCTGGAACCATCGCGAACACGTGGAAGCCTATTTCGGAGTGCCTGCCGCGGGCGGCATCGTGCATACGCTCAACCTGCGGCTCTCGGGCGAAGAGCTCACGCTGATCGCGAAGCATGCGGGCGACCGCTTCCTGATCATTGACGACGTGCTCGTGCCGACCTACGAGAAGTTCCGCGCGCAATGTCCCATCGAGTGCGCGTGGGTGGTGCCCACGTCCGGCCAGGCTTTGCGCCCCGGCTGGAACAACTACGAAGACTTGCTTTGCGATCCCGGCGACAGCTTCCGCTATCCCGACGTGGACGAAAACGAAGCCGCGGCCATGTGCTACACCAGCGGAACGACCGGCCAGCCGAAGGGCGTGGCCTATTCCCATCGCGCGCTCGTGCTGCATTCCATGACCGTGGCGCTGGCGGAAGGCTTCGGCCTGAGCCAGGCGGACACCGCGCTGGTGATCGTCCCGATGTTCCACGCGAATTGCTGGGGACTGCCGCAGGCCGCCACCATGCTGGGCACAAAGCTGGTGCTGCCGGGGCCGTACCTCGATCCCGTGAGCCTCGTCGAATTGATCGACAGCGAGCGCGCCAGCTATGCCGCCGCCGTTCCCACCATCTGGATGGGAATCGCGGAACAGCTCGAAGCGAACCCCGGGAAATGGAAAATTCCTCCCGGGATGCGCGCCACTTCCGGAGGCGCCGCCACGCCGGAAGCGCTGCTCGAGCGGTGCACCCGGCTCGGCATCGCGTTGCGCTGCTCGTGGGGCATGACGGAAATGACCCCGGCAGGCACCACAGCATTCGTGAAGAGCACGCTTGGAGACCTGACGCCGCAGCAAAAGCTGCACATCCGCTCGCTCGCCGGCCTGCCGTTTCCGCTGGTGGAAGCGCGAGTGATGACGCCCAACGGCGAGGCGCCCTGGGACGGAACGACCTCAGGCGAACTCCAGGTGCGCGGGCCGTTCGTGGCCGAGCGCTACTACAACCTGCCCGAAGCCGGCGACCGCTGGTCCGCGGACGGCTGGTTCCGCACCGGCGACGTAGCCGTGATCGATCCCGAGGGCTACGTGCGTATCGCCGACCGCACCAAGGACGTGATCAAATCCGGCGGCGAATGGATCAGCTCCGTGGCGCTGGAAAACGCTCTGATGGGCCATCCGGAAGTGAAGGAAGCGGCGGTAATCGGCCTGCCGCACCCCAAATGGCAGGAACGCCCGCTGGCCGCCGTGGTCAAGAAGGACGGGACAACCGCAAGCGAGGATGGATTGCGCCGCGAGCTCTACGAGCTGCTGGCCGCGAAGTTCGCAAAATGGCAGCTCCCGGACGCCATCGTGTTTGTCGAAGCGATCCCGCGCACCTCGGTGGGCAAATTCATGAAGTCGCGGCTGCGGGAGGAGTTCAAGAATTGGAAGTGGGAGTGATTGCCGCGCGGGCGCGGCAAGCGGCGCCTCTACGTCCGGTAGTCCGCGTTTATGCGCACATATCCTTCCGAAAGCTCGCAGGTCCACATGCGCGCGCGGCCGCGTCCCGCGCCCAAGTCCACGTGCATCGTGTACTCCTGCTGGCCCATCGCGGCGTGCGCCGTCCGTTCGTCGAACGGCAACGGCCTGCCGCGGCGGAACACGGGAACACCGGCGAGCGTGATCGCGGCTTTTTCCGGATTGAACTCGACGCCCGCGCGGCCCGCGGCGGCGAGAATCCGGCCCCAGTTCGGGTCGGCGCCGGCGAGCGCCGTTTTTACCAGCGGCGAATGCGCAATGGTGCGTGCCACCGCGGCCGCCCCGCGATCATCCGGCGCTCCGTGCACGTCAATTTCCACCACGTGGCGCGCGCCCTCTCCGTCCGCCACGATCTGCAGAGCCAGTGACCGGCACACGCGTTCGAGCGCGCGAACAAAACTCTTGAAACCCGCGCCCCGCGCGTTCCCGATGCGAGCGCCCGAAGCGCCGGAGGCGAATACCGCGACCGTGTCGTTCGTGGAAGTGTCGCCATCCACGGTGATGGAGTTGAATGTCGGCCCGATCACCTGGCCCAGCGCGCGCCGCAGCAGCGCCGGCGAAATCGCCGCGTCCGTCAGTAGAAACGCGAGCATCGTGGCATGTGGTTTAAGGAATTGCGGCGCGATCATTCCCGCGCCCTTGGTGCACCCCGCGATTTTCGCCGTGTGGCGCCCGATGCGCACCGCCGCCGACGCCGTCTTTGGCCGCGTGTCCGTGGTCAGGATGCCGCGCGAAAGGCTTGCAAACGCCTCCGGGCCGGATTCCAGCGCGGTCAGAAAGCCCGGCACCGCTGCCGTGATTTTTTCCACCTTCAACTGGCGGCCGATCACCCCGGTCGAGCAGACAAAAACCTCTTCGCGGCGGCAGCCGATTTCATCGGCCATGGCCTGCGCCATCGTGCGCGCCGCGGCCAGACCCTTCGCGCCGGTGCAGCAATTCGCGTTGCCGGAATTGACGATGATGGCGCGCATGCGCCCGCCGCTGCGGCGCACATGCTCCGCCGACACGACCACGGGCGCGGCCTGCACACGGTTGGAGGTGAACGCGGCGGCAGCCGACGCGGTCGCGTCCGCCACCACGAGCGCGAGGTCCGGCGCGCCGCTGCGCTTCAGCCCACAGGCAGCGCCGCCAAATCGAAATCCGCGAGGCAACTGGAGTATTCCGTCCATTCGTCTACGCGGCCTCCATTCGTGTCACACGCACTTCCGCGTCCGCAATCGCCTGGCGGACCCGCGACGGAGCCGTGCCTCCGGGCACATCGCGGCGCTCGAGCGCCGCCTCGATGGTGAGCGACGCGGACAAATCGGCCGTGAAAAGCGGCGAGAATTTCTGCATCGTTTCCAGGGGCAGTTCCGTCCACGGTTTTCCGGCGCGTTCGGCCTCGCGGACCATCTGGCCCGCGATTTCGTGCGCTTTGCGGAAGGGCACGCCCTTATGGACGAGATAATCCGCCGCTTCGGTGGCCAGCAGCTCCGGACCCGCCGCGGCGCGCATCCTGTCTTCGCGCACCTTGGTCGCCGCGACGGCGCCGCCCGCGATGCGCAGCATGGCGAGCGTCTCGTGGTGCGCGGCGAAGAGCGGCTCTTTGTCCTCCTGCAGGTCGCGGTTGTAGCTCGAAGGCAGTCCTTTCATCGCCGTCAGCAATCCGAACAGCGCCGCGTACACTCGTCCCGTCTTGCCGCGGATCAGCTCCCAGCAATCCGGATTCTTTTTCTGCGGCATCAGGCTGCTGCCCGTGGAATAGGCGTCGGGCAACTCGATCCAACCGAACGCGGCCGAGGCGAAGAGGATGAAATCCTCCGCCAGCCGCGAGAGGTGCACCGCCGTCATGGCCAGCGCGAAGAGGTAGGCCGCGGCAAAATCGCGGTCGCCCACTGCGTCCAGGCTATTCGCCGTGATGCGGCTGAACTGGAGTTCCTTGGCAATCGCAGCACGATCGATAGGAAACGCCGTTCCCGCCAGGGCTCCGGAACCGAGCACGCACGCGTCCGCCTGCCGCGCCGCGTCGGCGATGCGGTCTGCATCGCGGAAGAACGCTTCCGCATGCGCGAGCGCGAAATGAGAAAACAGGATCGGCTGCGCGGGCTGCATGTGTGTCATGCCCGGCATTACCGCCGATTCGTGGCGCCGCGCCAGGCCCACCAGCGCGCGCAACAGCACCGCGAGCGCCGAGCGCGCATCGCGCGCCGCATCACGCAAATAGAGCCGCAGGTCCGTGGCCACCTGCTCGTTGCGGCTGCGGCCGGTGTGCAGCTTCGCGCCCAGTTCGCCCACGCGCGCGATGAGCGCCGATTCCACAAAACTGTGCACGTCCTCCGCATCGGAAGCGGTGACGGCCGCGGGGTCCTGCCGCGCCGCCCGGCCGATCTCTTGCAACGCCGCGCGAATCGCTTCTCCCTCCGCTGCGGTCAAAATTCCCGCAGCGGCGAGCGCCGAGGCCCACGCGCGGCTGGCCGCAATCTCCTGCGGCAGGAGTATGGCGTCGAAACCGAGCGAGCGCTGGAAGCGGTAAAACTCGCGGTCCGGCGGCTCATCGAACCGCCCGCCCCACATTTTTCCGCTCGGTGGCGTCACTTCTTCTCCCCGGAGGCGCTTTTGGCGGCGGGCGCCGGCATGGTTACCGGCAACGCGAACAGGTTGATGAATCCCTCGGCGAATTGGGGGTTGTAGCGGCCCATGGTGAAGCTGGCGAGGTCCTTTTGGTAGAGCGAGAGCGGCGAATGGCGCGAGACGACAGTCAGATTTCCCTTGTGCAGCTTGAGCTTAACGCTGCCTGTCACGCGCTGCTGCGCGCGCCGGAAAAATGCGTCGAGCGATTCGCGCAGCTCCGTGAACCACAGGCCGTAGTAGACCATCTCGGCGTAACGCTGGGCGAGCAGGGCGGAAAAATGCGCGGTCTCGCGGTCCAGGCACAGAGCTTCGAGCTCGCGGTGCGCGCGGACCAGCAGCGTTCCCCCCGGCGTTTCGTACGCGCCGCGCGATTTCATGCCCACCAGACGGTTTTCCACGAGGTCGGTTCGCCCCACGCCGTGCGCGGCGGCGAGCGCGTTGAGTTGGTCAATCAGCTCGGCTCCCGCCAGCCGTTTCCCGTTCACCGAGGCCGGCGTTCCCTCTTCAAACCCGATCTCCACCTCGGCGGGAGTATCCGGCGCGCGCGACGGCGCGGTGATCCATTGCCACATGGTCTCTTCCGGCTCGTTCGCGGGGTCTTCAAGCACGCCGCCTTCGTGGCTCAGGTGCCAGAGGTTGCGGTCGCGGCTGTAGATATTTTTCAGCGACTGCTCCACGGGCACGCCGTGGGCGTGCGCATACTCCAGCGCGTCCTCGCGCGAATCGATGTCCCACTCGCGCCAGGGCGCGATAATTTTCAAATCCGGCGCCAGCGCTTTGAACGTCAACTCGAACCGGACCTGATCGTTGCCTTTTCCCGTGCAGCCGTGCGCCACGGCATCGGCGCCCGTCCGCCGCGCCACTTCCACCTGCCGCTTGGCCAGCACCGGACGCTCCATGGAAGTCCCCAGCAGGTAGCTGTGCTCGTAGACCGCGCCGGCGCGCAGCGTCGGCCAGATGTACTGCGTGACGAACTCCTCGCGAAGATCTTCGACGAATGCGGCCGAAGCCCCCGTGGCCAGCGCCTTCTTCCTCGCCGCTTCCAGGTCTTCCTGCTGGCCCACGTCGCCGATCATGGCCACGACTTCGCAGCCGTAGTTTTCCTTCAGCCAGGGAATGATGATGGAGGTGTCCAGCCCGCCGGAATACGCCAGAGCCACTTTGCGCGCGGACGCTTTCTGTTTACCGGAATTCGGAGTCAATTCTGTCTCCTCTGTAAAGTATCCGCCGGCGCTCTAGGCCAGCAGGGTGAGCAGCAGCGCTTTTTGCGCGTGCATGCGGTTTTCCGCCTGGTCGTAGACGATCGAGCGCGGCGATTCGAGCACCGCTTCCGTGACTTCCTGCCCGCGATGTGCCGGCAGGCAATGCATGAAGACGGCATCGGGGAGCGCCTGAGCCATCAGCGCGTCGTTCACCTGATAGCCGGCAAAGACCTTTTCGCGCTCCGCGGCTTCCTGCTCCTGTCCCATGCTGGCCCAGACATCGGTGTACACGGCCTGCGCAGCGGAAACGGCCTCGGCCGGATCGGTGAGCAGCTCGATCCGCCCCTTGGTCTCCTTCGCCGCCAGCCGCGCCTCCGCCACGATGGCCGGATCCGGCCGGTAACCGGCAGGCGTTGCGATCTTCAGGTTTACTCCCAACCGTGCGCCCGCCAGCAGCAACGAGTGGCACACGTTGTTCCCGTCGCCCACAAACGCCAGTTTGAATCCCCGCAGGTTGCCAAACCGTTCTTCGAGCGTCTGGAAATCCGCCAGGATCTGGCACGGATGGTATCTGTCGCTCAGCCCGTTGATCACCGGAATCGCGGCATTCGCGGCCAGCTCTTCGATCGTGCTCTGCAGATAGGTGCGCGCGGCGATCACGTTTATCCAGCGCTCCAGGTTGCGCGCCAGGTCCTTCACCGTTTCGCGTTCGCTCATGCGCGCGGTGCTGTAGTCGAGGAACACGGAGCCGCCGCCCAGGCTTTGCATGCCGATTTCAAACGACACGCGAGTGCGCAGCGAGGGCTTTTCAAACAGCAGGGCCAGGAATTTGCGGCTCAGCGCCCCGCGGAACCGCTCCGGATGCGCTTTCACCTCCGCTGCGAGCTGCAGCAGCGAATGGAGCTGCGCTGGGGTCACTTCGGCGCCGGTAATCAGGTCTCGCGGGGGTGTGGTGGCAACAGATGCAACGGCCATGGGTCAGCCTTTCTCCGCCCCGCTCTGCGGGGCCGCGGCGGCCAAGGCGTGCTGGCCGTGTCGAGAAACAACGGGTGCGGGTACGGAAACGTGATCTCCAACCGCCGGAGCCCCGATGGGGAGGCTCATTTGCGGTTTCGGCCGCGACTTCATGAGTGCGCGTTCCATTTTTCCCAGGAATTCGGCGACATGCCGCGGTTTGATGTTCAGCGCCGGAAGCAGCCGCAAAGTCCTATCGTGGGTGCAGTTGATCAGCAACCGCTCGCCGAGCGCCGCTTCGACCGCAGGCCCGCCGTCGTGCGACAGCTCCACACCGATCATCAAACCCTCGCTGCGGATTTCGCGGATGCCTTCGTAGCGCAACGCGATCTCCGCCAGGCCGACGCAGATCTCTTCGCCGCGCTCCTGGGCGTTCTCCATCAGTTTCTCGTCCTCGATGATGGAGAGCACCTCGAGCGCTACGGCGCACACCAGCGGCCCGCCGCCAAAGGTGGTGCCGTGCACGCCCGGCGAAAACGCCTGCGCGAACTCCTCGCGGGCGAGAAATGCGCCAAGAGGGAGACCCGCGGCGATCGGTTTCGCCACCGTGACGATGTCCGGCAGCATATCCGGCGCGGAGGCGAATTTCTGGTAGGCAAACGGGCGTCCCGTTCTGCCCAGCCCGCACTGGATTTCGTCCGCGATCAACGCCGCGCCGTGCCGCGTGGCCAGTTGGCGCGCGAGTTTGTAAAACGCGGGACTCACGCGATGGATTCCGCCCTCGCCCTGCACCGTCTCCATCACGATGGCGCACACGGAGCCGTCGAATTTTGCCGCCAGGTCGTTCAAATCGTTGAAGCGCACGAACTCCACGCCGGGCACGAGCGGAGCAAACGGCTCGCGGTACTTTGCCGTCGAGGTGATGGAGACCGCGCCGAACGTGCGCCCGTGGAACGAATTCTCGAGCGCCAGGAATTTATGCGGGGGATGCTGCGCCGAGCCCGCGGCCTTTCGCGCGTGCAATCGCGCGAGCTTCATCGCGCCTTCGATCGCCTCCGTCCCGCTGTTCGTGAAGAACACGCGGTCGAGCCCCGACCACTTCGCCAGTTTCGCGGCGAGCGGCCCTTGATACGGGTTGTGATAGAGGTTGGAAATGTGGATGGCGCGGGCCGCCTCGCGGCGGATCGCCGCCACCACGCGCGGGTGTGCGTGCCCCAGGGCATTCACCGCAATCCCGCCCAGAAAATCCAGGTACGCGCGTCCGTCCGCATCGTAGAGGTAGCAGCCCCTGCCATGCGTGAACACCACCGGGGGACGCTTATAGGTGTTCATCAGGTGCCGCGCCTCAGCGTCGATCGCCGAGGCAGCCGCCCCTGCCGTGGATTTCCCGCTCCGCGAGGCCCGGCGCTTCACGCCACGCCTCCCGTTGCAAACCGCACCGCGAGCGGCTCCGGCGACTTCGGCGCCACAGCCGCGCCGTCCAGGATGCGCGTCCCGCCGCCGACTCCGTCCGCCGCTGCGAGCAGATTGCCCGGCGCTGTGCCGCCCACGATGCAAATCTCCGCGACGCCGCCTTCCATGGCGCGCCGGCAGGCTTCCAGCTTCAGAACCATTCCGCCGGTCACGCGGTGCGTGCGGATCATCTCCTCCACGTCGTCGAGATGGACTTTCGGGATCACGGCCTCGCCGTCGAGCACGCCGGGTACGTCGGTCATATAAATGAGCCGCTGCGCGCCCAGAAATTCGGCGCACGCGGCGGCCATGTGGTCGGCGTTGACGTTGAACAGTTCGCCGCCGGCGCCCGCGCCCAGCGATGCCGCCACCGGCACGATTCCTTCGCGCCAGAGCGATTCGAGGAAGCGTACATTCACTCCCGTGATGTAGCCGACGTAGCCGAGATCGGCGGACGCGCCATCGAGTGTCATCGGCTCAGCCGGAAAGCAAAGCGCATCGGCGGCGCAAATCCCCACGGCGGGCCGCCCTGCCGAGGAGATCGCCGCCGATAGCCGCTTGCCGAGCAGGCCGGCAAACACCATCACCGCGGCATCGCGAGTCGGCTCGTCCGTAATGCGCAGGCCGGCAAAGAATTTGCTCTCGACTCCCATCTTCGCCAGCGTCGCCGTGAAGATACGCCCTCCGCCGTGGATCACCAGCACCTCGTGCTGCGCGGCCAGTTCGGTAATCTGTGCGGCAAGCGAACGGACGGTCGCTTCGTCTTCCAGCAACGCTCCCGCGAGTTTCACCACGATTCTCATATCAGTCCTTCCGCCTCCTCGATTCCGTTCATCAAATTGAAGTTCTGCACCGCCTGCCCCGCCGCGCCTTTCCCCAGGTTGTCCAGGCAGCTCACCACCATCAGCCTCTGGCCCGAAGGATCGAGCGCGAAGCCGATGTCGCAAAAATTCGTGTTTACCACGTGCTGCAGCTCCGGCAGTTTCCCGGCAGGCCAGATGCGAACCATCTTCCGCCCCGCATAAAACTCGCGATACGCCGCTTCGATCTCCGCTGCAGTGGCGGGAGCGTCGAGCCACGCGTACAGCGTCGACAAAATGCCGCGGCTCAGCGGGAGCAGGTGGGTCGAAAACATCACGTCGGCGGCGCCCAGCCCCAGATGTTCCAGCACTTCCGGCGTGTGCTGGTGGGAAAACAGTTTGTAGGCGCGGAAGTTTTCGTTCACTTCGCAGAACTGCGTTTCGCGCCGCGGCTCCTTCCCGGCTCCCGAGGTGCCTGATTTGCAATCGCAGACGATGCCCCGCCCGCGCGCCACGAGCCCGGCATAGAGCAGCGGCCGCAGCCCGAGAATCACCGAAGTGGGATAGCAGCCCGGATTGGCCACCAGTTCTGCGTCGGCAAGTTTCGTGCCGTATATCTCCGGAAGCCCGTACACCGCGCGCCGCAAGAACTCCGGCGCCGGCGGCTCGAGACCGTACCATTGGGCCAGGGTTTCGCCGCCGCGGAACCGGAACGCTGCGCTCAGGTCCACTACGCGCATGCGGTTTTCCAGGAGTTGAGGCGCCGTTTCGATCGATGCCTCATGCGGAGTGGCCAGGAACGCTACGCTGGCTCCCTGCGCCGCGACCGCTTCCGGCGAAAATTTCCTGACCGGCGCTTCGCCCCAGCCGCGCAGCGCCGGAAAAATCTCCGTCAGGCATTTCGCGCCGTTCGGCTCGCGCAGATAAAACACGGTCCGCTCGACGCGGGGATGGCGGAGTAAGAGACGCGCCAGTTCGTACCCGGCGTACCCGGTCGCTCCCACCACCGCTGTTTGGAACCGTTCGCTCATTGCAACATGTCCTGCAGGCGCTTCTGCACCGCGAGCCGCTGTCGCATCGAGCCGCTGATGATCAAAATCGTGTCGTCCCCCGCCACGGTACCGACAACTTCGGTCCAGCCCGCTGCATCGAGCGCGGCGCCGAGCGACTGCGCGCCGCCCGGCGGCGTCTTGAGCACCAGCAGGTTCTGCGCCGGGCGGAGATCGCGGATCGATTCGCGCGCCATGCGTGGGAGCGCCGGAGCCGCCGGCGCCGCTTCGATTGCCAGCGGCTGGTAGCCGCGGTCGGTTTTCACGAGCCTGAGTTCGTGGACGTCGCGCGAGACGGTGGCCTGGGTGACGCGGAGGCCGCCAGCGCGCAGGCGGCGGCACAAATCATCCTGGTTCTCGATCGCCTCGTGCGCGACCAGTTTGAGGATTTGTCCCTGCCGGAGTGTCTTCTGTTTGTTCACGCGGTCCCTAATTTATGCAATCGAATGTATAAAGATACGCAGGGGGTGTCAAGAAAAAAAATCGATGCATCCCCGCGAAAGTGTTTCTCGCTGCCGCCGGCTGGCGTATCATTCCTCGGCGTCGCGTGGTTCGCGACGCGCCATCTATCCAAACCCGGAGGATCAGCCCGTGCATCGCCATCGCACCGCAGCCATTGCCGCAATCATCGTTCTCGTTCTGCCCGCTTTTGTCGCTGTCGCGCCGCGCGGTTCGACCGCGGCTGCCGCGGGCGAACCGTTTTCGCTCGAACAGGTGATGAGCAGCCCGTTCCCTTCCGAGCTCGTTGCCGCTCCCGCCGCAGGGAGGGTTGCCTGGGTGCAGAACGCGCGCGGGGTGCGCAACATCTGGATCGCCGAACCGAATCCCACAGGCGGATTCACGGCGCATCAGGCCACCACTTATAAGGAGGATGATGGCGTGGAGATCGGCGAGCTGCGCTGGAGCCCCGACGCGCAGTGGCTCGTCATCACTCGCGGCGCCGACCTGGAAACCAACGGCTCCGACCCGAACCCCTCGAGCAACGCGGCCGGCCCGCAGCACGCACTCTGGGTGATTCCCGCTTCCGGCGCTGCCGAACCGAGGAAGCTGGCGGAAGGAACCGGGGCGGAAATTTCCCCCCTCGGAAATCTGGTGGCCTATGTGAAAGAGGGCCAGGTGTGGACGGCAACTCTGGACGGCTCGGCGCAGCCCGCGCAGCTCATCCACATGCACGGGCGAGCGAACACACTGCGCTGGTCACCGGACGGCTCGCGCCTCGCATTCGTCAGCGTGCGGGGCGAACACAGCTTTATCGCTGTGTACACGTTCGCTGACAAATCGGTGCGCTACCTCGATCCCAGTGTGGACCGCGACCGCAGCCCCGAGTGGTCTGCCGACGGAAAGCAGATCGCGTTCGTACGGATCCCCGCTTCGACACTGGCCTTCGAATTCGGCCCGCGGCGCGAAGGTGAGCCCTGGTCGATCCGCGCGGCGGACGCAGCCACGGGCCGCGGGACGGAAATCTGGCGCGCAACGAAGGGACGCGGCAGCGTTTTCCGCGCCATCGTTGCCGAAGATCAGCTCGTGTGGTCCGGCAGCGACCGCATCGTGTTTCCCTGGGAAGGCGACGGCTGGACGCATCTCTACGCGGTGGGCACTCACGGGGGTGCGGCGAAGCTGCTCACGCCGGGCGAGTTCGAAGTGGAGCACGTCGCGGCGGTCCCCGGCGGCAGCGAAATCGTCTATTCCTCGAATCAGGACGACATTGACCGGCGGCATCTGTGGCGCGTGCGCCCGGAGCAGGGGAAGCCCGTGGCGGTGACGCGCGGGTCGGGCCTCGAATGGTCGCCGGTGGTGGCGAGTGACGGAAAGACTGTCGTGCTGCTCCACTCCGATGCGCGCCAGCCCGCGCGCGCCGCGATGCTCTCCGCTTCCGGCGAGCTTCGCGACCTTGCGCCGGACACGATGCCCGCGGGGTTTCCGGCCGGGGCGCTGGTCGAGCCGCAGCAGGTGATTTTTCCCGCCGCGGACGGCCTGGCCATTCACGGCCAGCTCTTTGTCCCCCGCGACATCAAATCCGGGGAGCGTCGCCCGGCCATCGTGTTTTTCCACGGCGGCTCGCGGCGCGAGATGCTGCTCGGCTGGCATTACATGGGCTACTACCACAATGCGTACGCCATGAATCAATATCTGGCGAGCCGCGGCTACATCGTGCTCTCGGTGAACTACCGCAGCGGGATCGGCTACGGCATGGAATTCCGCGAGGCGCTCAACTATGGCGCCACCGGGGCGAGCGAATTCAACGACGTGACCGGGGCGGGCGTCTATCTCCGCAGCCGTCCCGACGTGGACGGGAAGCGGATCGGCCTGTGGGGCGGGTCCTACGGCGGCTATCTGACGGCGATGGGACTGGCGCGCGCGTCGGATCTCTTCGCCGCGGGAGTGGACCTGCACGGCGTGCACAACTGGAACATCGAGATTCACCATTTCGTTCCGGCGTACGATCCCGGCGCCAACCCCGACGCGGCGCGGCTCGCTCTCGAATCCTCTCCCATCTCCGCTATCAAGACCTGGCGCTCGCCCGTGCTACTGATCCAGGGCGACGACGACCGCAACGTGCCGTTCAACGAATCGCTGCTGATGATGGAAGCGCTGCGGAAACAGGGGGTCGAGGCGGAGTTGCTGGTGTTTCCCGACGAAATCCACGACTTCCTGCGGCACGAATCCTGGGTGCGGGCGTATCACGCGGCCGCGGCGTTTTTCGACAAACACATCGGCACAGCCCGCTGAGGGTGCACTTACATCCCGTGACGCCAGGCGATTAGGGCGTTGGCAGAAATTTGAAATCCATGCCGGCCTGAACTGCTAGACTTGAGGCGCTGTGGCGTCGGTCGACAAGCTTCTCGAAAAACTCTTGCGCGGCGATGCCGACGCGAACATCCCTTTTGCGGGACTTTGCCACTTGCTGAGAAAGCTTGGCTTTGAAGAGCGCGTGCGCGGCAGTCACCACATTTTCTTCCGGCAGGGGTCGAGGAAATTCTAAACCTCCAATCGAAGGGATCAAAGTGCAAACCCTATCAGGTGAAACAGGTCAGGCAAATCATTGTAAAATATAGGCTCGCGGGTGATGCCGATGCAGAACTCGAAGTATGAAGTGATTATCTATTGGAGCGAGGAAGACAAAGCATTTGTGGCCGAGGTTCCAGAGCTGCCCGGCTGCGCCGCCGACGGCCGGACCCACCGCGAGGCTTTGGCTAACGCCGAAGTCGTGATCCGAGAATGGATCGAAACGGCTCGCGAACTGGGGCGCTCGATTCCTAAGCCGAAGGGCCGCCTGCTTTTTGCCTGAACCCACATAGCCTTTGAAAGTATCGCCCTCGGAGCGTAACTCTGGGGAGAAGCACGACTGCGGATGGTAGGCCCGTGGGGGCTCGAACCCCAGACCTGCCCGACCAGGTCGGGCCGCTCTAACCCCTCGAGGATTTAATCAGAAAAGAAATCTGCCGAGCGGACTTCCATCTTTTGATCTCGCGCTCTCTACGCCTAGCGTCGGGAAGTGTGGCGAAAGCCTCCTGGTGAATCAGGACCCAGGGGCCTCGATGTCGGGTTGAGGGGGTGTGCTGGCGGTTGTGTTCGGAAAGTCGGCGTGTGAGGTCACTGGTCGGGCCGACGTAATACCTCCCGCTGGATTTGCTCCGCAGGATGTAGAGGATTCCCATCAGAGGGAATGGTAGGCCCGTGGGGGCTCGAACCCCAGACCTGCCCGACCAGGTCGGGCCGCTCTAACCGACTGATTCGATCAATCCTCGAATCATCCTAGAAGATTTCCAGCGTTTGATTTCTAACTCTCTGCGTCGAGCTTCAAGCAGCGTCGGAAATTCCTCCTGGTGGACGAGCTTCCACGGTCCTCTCCCGCGAGTAGACGGAGTATGCCCGCGCTCGTGCTCTGAGAGCCGACGCGATAAGTTGTCCGTTGAGCCGACGTAATAGCGGTTTGAGGCTTCACTCTGGAGGATGTAGAGAATGCCCACGGTTAAATCATGGTAGGCCCGTGGGGGCTCGAACCCCAGACCTCTACCGTGTCAAGGTAGCGCTCTAACCAACTGAGCTACGGGCCTGTAAATGTATCCTCATCGTAGCATAGGTACCGAAACTCAGAGGGTTCACGGTAGCCCCCACGGGCCTACCATCTTGCGGGTGGTCTAGCTTTACATTCCTCAGAATCAATCCAACAATCGCTGGTACAACAGCGCGCAGAGGCGACGCGGCTCTGTTGACATCCCGAGCGAGGGTGGTCCGAAAAGAAAAAAGCAGGTCCCTCACCCCCGCAAAGAACGCGTAGGTTCGGGATGACAGACTTGCGGGAGGGTCCGCAGAGAAGGGGATGTCAACCCAGCAAGGACAGCGTTTTAACTTGGCGCCATCCGTCGAAAGGGGAAGTGATGCAAAAGCGCAAACTGGGAAAAAGCAATCTGGAAGTATCGGCCATGGGACTCGGCTGCATGGGAATGAGCTTTTCTTACGGCCCGCCTAAAGACAAGAAGGAGATGACCTCCCTGCTCCACGCCGCTGTGGAACGGGGCATCACCTTCTTTGATACGGCCGAGGTCTATGGTCCGTTCACGAACGAAGAACTCGTGGGCGAAGCCCTCGCTCCGTTCCGCGGGAAGGTGGTGATCGCCACCAAGTTCGGATTCGATCTGAGTGGCAGCGATCATCGGCCGGGAGCGGCAGGTCTGAACAGCCGGCCGGAGCACATCAAGCAGGCCGTCGAAGGTTCGCTCAAGCGGCTTAAGGTCGAGAAAATCGATCTGCTCTATCAGCATCGGGTTGACCCGAATGTGCCGATCGAAGCCGTGGCCGGAGCCGTGAAGCAACTGATTCAGGAAGGCAAGGTCAAGCACTTCGGACTTTCCGAGGCAGGTGCAAAGACGATTCGCCGCGCACACGCTGTCCAGCCGGTCACTGTTCTCCAGAGCGAATACTCGCTGTGGACACGAACGCCCGAGAAGGAAGTGATCCCGACCCTTGAGGAACTCGGGATTGGTTTGGTGCCGTACAGCCCCCTGGGCAAAGGCTTCCTGACGGGCAAGATCGACGAAAACGCAAAGTTCGACAGCTCCGATTTTCGCAGTACTCTCCCTCGCTTTACGCCGGAGGCTCTCAAGGCGAATCAGGCGCTGATTGACCTGCTCGGCAGCATCGCAAAGCGGAAGAATGCGACTCCTGCTCAGATCGCACTCGCCTGGCTGCTCGCCCAGAAGCCGTGGATCGTTCCGATCCCAGGCACGACGAAGCTAAACCGCCTGGAAGAGAACATCGGGGCCGTGGCAATCGAACTGAGGCCCGAGGACCTGCGAGACATCGATGCCGCCGCGTCGAAGATCAAGGTAGAAGGAGCTCGATATCCGGAACGGCTGGAGAAAATGACCGGTCTCTGAGCGGCAGGAGAGAAAAACCGGGTTGCAACTGAAGGAGTGCAGGACATGGAAATCAAGAGAGTTGGCTCACAAGCATCCGTGAAGGGGCCAGCCGAGTGGTTCACCGGCACGGTGCGGATCGATCCGCTTTTTCAGGCACCCGATCCGGCACGCGTGAGCGGTGCCAGCGTAACTTTTGAGCCGGGCGCGCGGACTGCATGGCACACGCATCCACTGGGTCAGACCCTCATCGTCACGGCCGGCTGCGGCCGGGTTCAGCGCGAAGGGGGAGCAATCGAGGAGATCCGGCCCGGTGATGTGGTCTGGATCTCGCCCGGCGAGAAGCATTGGCATGGCGCCGCGCCAACCACGGCCGTGACGCACATCGCCATTCAGGAAAATAAGGACGGAAAAGTGGTCGACTGGATGGAACAGGTGAGCGACGAGCAATACCGCGCCGGCAAATGAGGGACACGAAATCAGCAATCCCATCGAAGAAAAAATGCCCGTCATCAAGGCAGGAGCAGGAACGCACATGCCAGCACAGAACGATGCTCTAAAGGACCGCCTATCCCGATGTCGCGAAATCAAGATCAGCGTGACCGGCAGAAAGTCAGGACGCGCCATCTCAATCCCGGTCTGGTTCGTGGTGGACGACGAGAAGCTATACCTGCTGCCTGTGTATGGGTCGGATACGCAGTGGTACAAAAACGTGCTGAAGAACCCGTCGATTCGGATCGGTGCAGGGGGCGCAGAGGCTGAGTTCAAAGTCGTCGTGGTTACCAACGCCGCACAGGTGTCGTCTGTGGTCGAGAAATTCCGCGCCAAGTACGGGACCAGCGACGTGAAGAAGTACTACTCAAAGTTCGACGTTGCCGTCGTCGCTCCGATGCGCTGACCGCACGTCAAGACCACATGGAGCCTCCACGGCCGATTACTCCGCGCGTTGCAAGTCCAGAGAGATGCGCACGCCGTTCACAAGCACCACACTCTGATTGATCAGATCCTGGTTGGTGATGCGGGCGTCGGCGAATTCGCGCAGGGCTTTCAGGGGACAGATGTATTCAATGGCCTCGGGCGAGCCGGATGAGGGCGACTCGAACTGGGTGAGGACCGTAACATCGAGCGCGGGAAACTCGACCTCGGTGGAGATGCGGCTGAGCATGTCTTTCAACTGCGGAGCGAGGAAGAGATCGAAGCTCTGCGCCGCGCGCTTATAGATGGAGGTGTGCTCGCGATCGAAGCGGGCCGGATTGCGCACGGTGAGTTGCAGCGCCACATGGTCCTGAAAGAGCACAAAGGAAGGCGGGGCGTAGTCCACAAAGTGGAATTTCAGCAGGCCTTCCTTGGCCAGGGCGTCCAGCTCGGTCTGGTATTTCGTCTGGAGCCGGGCAACATCCTGCTGCGTGGCCGCAGGCGCGTCTTCGAGCGGTGAAGAAGCGCGCGCGGGCGGCGCTGCGGCGTCTGCGCGCGTAGCGGAAGTGCCGGGATAGACGGCAGGCGCAGCGGCCGGCGCGGGCAAGGCCGGCAGATAACGTGGGCTCGGCAAAGCGGCGCCACTCGCCGCGGGAGCAGCGGCCTCCGCCGGGAGGGGGCGGGAAGCCGGAGCAGCGGGCGCGCCACGGTCGAGCGTTTCCAGATCGAGCGGCTCGCGCTCGCCCAGAGCCAGGCCGAACTCCTCGCCGTCCAGAAAGAGTTCGGAGCGATTCACAATTTGCTGGCGCGCGGAATCGGTCGCGGCGGCGGCGAGCGCGAAGGCTTCCTCGCGGGGAAATACGGCGACGAGGATTTCCTTGCCCTCGTACTCATAGGTTTTGGATTTGCCGAGCACGTGGTAAGCAATCTCCAGACCGATGGCATCGCAGGCCACGTCTGCCGGGATGGTGTCTCGCACCGATGCCACGATGGGGAGGAAGACGTCGTTGAATACGCGAGCGGCGCGTTCGTTGCGGGAGAGCCGGGAAGAGCTGAGCGCGGCGTTGTACCGGCCGGTGATTTTCAGCACCACGCGGCCGCGGAAGCGCACGAACTCGATGCCTCTCGGATCCTGGCCGGCGATGGAGGAAGGGTTCGCGCCCACGTACCGCGCCTGCGCGAACTCAAACGGAAACTTCGTCCCCGCAACGGCGCGGTTGAACGCCTTCAACTGTTGCAGGTACCTGGTCTGGAGATCGCGCAACTCCGGGCTGAGGATTTCCTGCGGACTGACCTGCGCCAGGCCGGCCGGCGCGGCAGCGAGACACACGAGAGCCGCGATCACCAGGGCGCGCCCGGCGGAACGGGCGGCGGTGAAGGTACGTCCGCTCGAGGACGAGTTGCGCATGGGGGCTATTTCCCCGCGGCGCCGGCGGCAGGCTGCGCGGGCGGCTGGTAGAGCGGCTGGGCGATGGCACGGATGTAGGCGATGAGGTCGGTGATTTCCTCGTCGGTGAGCGTGCGGCCGTAGGGCGGCATCATGGCGGATTTTCCGAGCGCGCTGCCTCCCAGCGCGATGGCATTCCTCAACGTGGGATCGGTTTCTTTGTTCAATGTGGCGCCGTCGTTCATCAATGGCGGAGTGGGCGTGACGTTGGAGCGGTTGGAAGGCCCCGCCGGAGTCGCATCCGCGTGGCACCAGACGCACTGCGTGTAAAAGATGCGTTTGCCCTGAGCCGCTCTGTAGCCGAGTGAAATCATGCGCTGCGGATCGTTCCAGTCCGCTTCCACATCATACGCCCGGTCGGCCGGGGAAGGCGGCGCGGAGGGCTGCTTGCGGCATCCGGCCACGGCGGTCAAAAGGCAAAAGAGAAGGACGGAAGCGCGCCGACGGTTCATTGTCCTGCTCCGTGGCTTGCCGCACCGGTTGTGGGCTTCGCGCCCTGTCGCAGCGTCTGGAGATAGGCAGCCAGCGCGCGGATTTCCTCTTCCGTGAAGGAGCGCCGCGGCTCGATGACGCCCGGAACGAGCGCCTGGGGATTGCGGAGCCAGGCTTCGGTCCAGGCCGGAGTCAGCCAGTTGCCCGCGTTGGTGAGGTTTGGCCCCACGTAGCCGCCGGTAGAGCCGATGGTGTGGCAGGCCTGGCACTGATACTTGACTTCGTACAGCTCTTTGCCGAGCGCGGCCATTTGGGGGGTGAATTTTTGGGCGTCAGCGGCTTCGAGGTCCACGGAGGGATGCTGGAGCGTCATGGAGAGATAGTCAGCCAAAATGTTTGCTTCCTGGCGGGTCATATTGAACTGGGGCATGCGCAGGACGAGAGTTGGCCGAAGCGTCTGCGGGTTCTTGAGGAAATCGGCGATCCATGGGCGGCGGGCGCGGCTGCCTTCGTAGGAGAGGTCGGGCGCGAGGTCGCCGCCAAAGCCGTTAAATTTGTGGCACACGTAGCATTTGTAGCGCTCGTAGACTTTTCCGAAAGCGCCGGCGGGCTGGAACGCGGGCTCCTGGCGCTCAACCACCAGGCGCCTCAGGCCGGGCAAGGCCGGAGGGCCGGTCATTGCCAGCAGGGCGATGGTCACGGCGTCCAGGTCGTCGGCGGTGAGGTGATACTGCGGCATGCGCGCCGCGGTATTGACCGAAGAAGGATCCGTGATTTTTGCCTGGATGTATGCCAGAAGCGTTCGCGGAATTTTGGACTGGCTGAATTCGAGCTGGGAAACATTCTTGGCGCCGAGGGCGGAGAGGTCGGGACCAAAATCCTTTTGCGGGGAAACGCCGTCAATGTGATGGCAGCTCGCGCAGCCCTTTTCGAGAAAGAGCTGCCGCCCCTTCTGGATTTCCTCCGAAGCCGGATCGGGCAGGGCGGGCACATCCTTGAGCAGGTCGGAATCGGTCAACTGCTCGGTGATGTAGCGGGTGACGCGGAAGAGGTCTTCGTCCGACCACTCGTAGCGCGGCATCTTGCTGTGCGGGAGATACGCCTGGGGATCGCGCAGCCAGGCGACCAGCCAGTCGCGAATCACCTTGCTGCCCACCTTGGTCAGCTCCGGCCCGATGTCGCCGCCGATCAGTTTGGTTTCGCCCGCGCGCGTAACGGCCAGGGAATGGCAGGTGGAACAGAACATCTGCCGGAAGCGGACTTCTCCCTGCGTCACGGCTTCGGGATTTTTGGCCAATGCCGCAACCAGGCGAGGATTGAAGGAATAGGGAGGCACGGGCTGGCCGCGGAGGGAACTGAGGTAGGCGGAAAGAGCGCGGAGTTCCTCTTCCTTTAATTTGAACTGGGGCATGCGCGGAGCCTCTTCCGTCTCGTAGCCGTTGACGGTGACGTTGCCGTTAGCGTCGGTGATGGTCCGAGGCTCCTTGAGCCATTTGTAGATCCACTCGCGGCTCGTCTTGCTGCCGATGCGCGTGAGGTCCGGCCCCAGCATCACGGGACGCCCGACGCCCGCCAGGCGGTGGCAGCCAATGCAATTGAATTCCGCGAGGAGCTGGCGGCCGCGATTCAGTTTGGGCGTCTGGGCCAGATCGCCCTGGTGGCACGAGCCGCAAGAACCCTGGATGAATTTTACGGAGAGCAGAGGCTGCTCCCAGGCCAGCGTGGTCTCGTGGGCTTCAGCCACCTCGGTGGCTGGTCCCTGGCCGCGGTGGCAGATGGTGCAGCCCCACTCGGTGGGCGAATGCGGCATGGGCGGATGTGCGCGAAAGGGCTGGGGCACGGAGGCGTCGGCAAGGCTGGGCTGCGTCATGCCTTGATGGCAGGTAGTGCAGCGGTCCACCACGTTCATCTCCGGAAGCCAGATCTGGTCGATGTCGGGATGCACGTCGGCGAGCAGGCGCTTGGTATCCGGGCGCTGCTCGGCGAAGCGTACGTAGCCGCGCTTGTAATGCTTCCATTCGCGCTGCAAATCCTTTACGGGCGAAATGGCCAGCGTGGCGAGGAACACTATGCTCGAGACGGCAAAGATGTAGCGCAACCGGAACGGAAGGCGCCCCATGTGCTCAGCCGGCATGTGACCCCCACGGCCAGACCCACGACCAGCCTTGCCCGCGGAAGAATGTCCCCACGAGCGTGAGAACCACAGCGACGAAAATGAACCAGGTCATCACCCACCAGGAGACGGGTCGCGCACGGAGATATCCTTTCCATCCCGCAGCTTCCGCTGGAATGAAATACGAGAACAGGAGCAGGCCACCGGCCGCGGCACTGGGAACGAGCAGGGTCCAGGCGACAGAATCCGCAAACAACTTCAGGGCATGAGGGTCGCGGGCAGCGAGGGCCCGGAGGAGATCGGTCCAGGCCTCATACCCGACGAGCACCGGGAACAGGATGACCAGCACGGCCACAAAGATCTTCAGGCGGCGTTCAGAATCCCGCGCCCACACCGGCTCGCCCTCAATATTGATGTTGAAGTACGGAATGATGACGAGAGCAATCACCACCAGCGTGGGGATCAGAATCCCGGCGACAAAGGGCGGAAAATAATGCAGCAGTTCCTGGAGGCCCAGGAAGTACCACGGGGCCTTCGCGGGATTGGGAGTGACCAGGGGATTCGCCAGTTGTTCGAGCGGCGCGTCCCACACGAGCGCCACAAGAACCATTACGATGACCAACACTTCAAAGGCGATGGCTTCGCGAACCAGAAGGTGCGGATAGGCCATCACCTGCGGGCCTGGCTCTCCCACGACTTTTGCGGAGGTCTTCCGCGTGAGGAAGACGATGCGCTGCGGGTTCTTGGCCGCGTCGGAGCCGAAGCCCGCCTCGTATTTATTCTTTTCGGTCATCTTCACCTTTCACGGTCAACCCGCCGTCCTTCTGCACGCGCCAGAAGTGAATGCCGACCAGCAATACGGCCACCAGCGGCAGCACGACACAATGCAGCACATAAAAGCGCAGGAGTGCGTTCTCGCCCACCACGTGGCCGCCCAGAACGAGGAACTTGACGCGGTTGCCGATCACCGGCATCGCGGAAATGATGTTGGTCCCCACCGTGATGGCCCAGAAGGCGAGCTGGTCCCAAGGCAGCAAGTACCCGGTGTAGCTCAGAAACAGAGTGACCAGCAGCAGGATGACTCCCACCACCCAGTTGAATTCGTGAGGAGGCTTATATCCGCCGCGGTAGAAGACGTGGAACATGTGCGCGAAAACCGCGATTACCATCAGGTGCGCCCCGAGGCGGTGCAGATTGCGGAGGAACACCCCGTTGGAGACTACAAAGCGCAGGTCCTTCATGTCGCGATAGGCCTGCGGGATGGCCGGGTGGTAATAGAACATCAGGAGGACGCCGGTGATCACCAGCATGAGAAAGAGCAGAAAGGAAAACGAGCCGAGATAATACGTGGCGCGGGCGCGAAGAGATTTCTCCCGGACCTTGACGGGAAGAAAGTGCAGGAAGAGATTGCCGAAGACCGCGAGGCTGCGGGTGCGGTTGGTGAGCGCGGGGCCGCGGCGGAAGATGGACCGCCAGACCCGCGTGTGCCGCAGCCGCTCGATGATGATGTCCGCGCCGGCCATCGCCGCTCCTAGACCCGCAAGGCCTGATCGGCCTTCACGATTTCCAGCTTGTCAACCACCAGTTCCCCGTCAGCCGAAAGGGAAATGGCAAAGTGGGGCAGCGGGGCAGGCGCCGGCCCTTCGATCTTCTTTCCGTCCCGCTTGAACTTGCTCCCGTGACAGGGGCAGGCGATCTGGTCGTCCTCCGGTTTCCACTGCGTGATGCAACCCAGATGCGTGCACACGGCGGAAACCGCGAAGAAACCGTCCTTCGTCCGCACGATATAGACCTGCTGGACCTGGAGAAAGGTGACGGAATCTAGCGGATAGAGATCGGGATTGCCCGCGCGAAACCGCGTGGCGGGCTCGAAGAGCACGTTGGGAGAAAAATACTGGTAGGTGACCACGCCCGAGCCCAACCCGGCCACGGCCAGGGCGCCGAAGGTGACTTCGCTCAGGAAGTCGCGGCGCGCGAGGCGCCCTTTTTCGTTCGGTTCCGGCGAGGCGGCGCCGGGATCGGGTTTTTCGGTTTCGCTCATCGGTACATCAGCCTTTCCACGGGAATAAAAGAGGGATCTGTGGAGAACGCCTCGAAGGCTTCCATGGTGATGGTGTGGGCGGGGCAGCGCTCCGCGCAGAGGCCGCAGCGGATGCAGATGGTTTCGTCCTTCACCATCACGGAACCTTCGGCGGCGGGCAGGTCGTCTGCGGCGAGGTGGAGCAGGTCGCGCTGGTGGATGGCGATATCGGCGCGCAGGTGGCTCGTCACCTCGCTGGAAAACTCGAGATCGCGCAGGGGGACCAGGCGCAGGCAATTTTCCGGGCAGACGTCCACGCACCCGCCGCACAGGATGCACTCGGTGCCCTCCTGCTCGTTGCCGTCGAAAATCGTGTTGACCCAGCATTGCAGACAGCGCGAGGCTTCGCGGCGAGCCTGCTCTTCCGTGTAGCCCGTTTCCACCTCGGCCACGCCGGTGCGGCGGTCTATGGGGATCACCGGGACAGCGAGGCGGGAAAATTCGTCGTAGCGCTCCGCCATCTCGTGGTGATCCAGCACGGTGATCTGGACGTATCGCGGGGCGGGCTGCCACTCTCCGCCGCTCAGGTAGCGATCGATTTGCTCCGCGGCCTTCTTGCCGTCTGCCACCGCGCTGATAATCAGACGCGGCCCGAAGGCGATGTCGCCCGCGGCGAAAATCCCGGGGACGGTGGTCATCAGGGTTTGCGGGTCAATCTTGATGATGCCCTGCCGCGTCGTCTCCAGCCCGGGCTCGGGAGTGACGGCGGAGAGGTCGGAGGTTTGTCCGATGGCGAGGATGGCGGTGTCGCAGGGAATCAGTTGCTCGGTCCCGGGCTCAAAGACCGGGTTGAAGCGGCGCTGGGCATCGAAAACGGAAACGCAACGGGTAGTTTCGAGAGCTTCCAGTTTCCCGTTCTTGCCCACGAAGCGCTGCGGGCCACGCGAGGGATGGATCTCCAATCCCTCCTGCATGCCTTCTTCGATTTCCTCCTCGAACGCGGGCATTTCCGCGCGCGACTCCAGGCACACCAAGTGGACACGCCGCGCGCCCATGCGGAGAGCTGCGCGGGAGACGTCCATGAGCTCCTTCATGGCCACATCCATTTCGTTTTCCGGCAGGCTGTCGGGAAGCAGGACGCTGGCCAGAGCTTCGCGTGTGGTGCGCTGCTGCTCGCGCAGAGCGGAACGCGCCACGTCAATAGCCACGTTGCCTCCGCCGATTACGACAACCTGCTTGCCGATGGAAAAACGGTAGCCCAGGTTCACGTTCAGCAGAAAATCAACGCCCTTCACCACGCCGTCGAGTTCGTGGCCGGGGATGTTCAGGTCGCGGCTGCGATGCAGGCCAAAGGCCAGCAGAAAGGCTTTGTAGCCCTGCCGGCGGAGTTCCTCGATGGTGAAATCCTTTCCCAGGCGCGAGTTCAGCCGCAGTTCCGGGCCCAGGTCCAGGATTTCGCGGACCTGAGCCTGGAGCACGTCTCGCGGCATGCGGTATTCGGGAATTCCGAGGTGGAGCATTCCGCCGGGCACAGGAGCGGCGTCGAAAACGGTGACCGGATAGCCGAGAAGGGCCAAGTCGTGTGCGGCAGAAAGTCCCGCCGGTCCCGCCCCGATGACGGCTACTTTTTCCTGGTGTGTGATGCGTGGCTTTTCCGGATACATTTCGAGCGGGTTGCGCGATTCCGGGCCATAGCGTTCCGTGAGGAACCGCTTGAGCGCGCGGATGGAGATGGGGGAATCGAGCTGGCCGCGGCGGCAGGCGGTCTCGCAGGGGTGACCGCAGACACGGCCGCAGATGGAGGCAAACGGATTCGGGGCACGCGCGTAGCGATAGGCGTCCTCGTAGCGGCCCTGGGCGATGAGGGCGACATAACGGCCCGCCTGGGTGTGCACGGGACAGGCCGTCATGCAGGGAAAATTCGACTCCAACCACTCGAGGTCAACCAGCTTGGAGCGCGTGGGCATGCTTCCGGTTCGTGAGCGGCCCGCGCTTCTACTTGGACACCGTCAAGGTAACACTGGCGGAGGCTCCGGAAAGATCCACGGTCTGGGTAACGGGCTTTCCATCTTCGCTCCAGGTTTTCAGGGTGTATTTGCCGGCGGGAACGTCCTTGATGACGAAATTCCCGTCCTTATCGGTGACGGCAAAATAGGGAGTGGGAGCGACGAAGATGTAACCGGACATTTCAGGGTGCACGTTGCAAAGCAGGGGCACGTAGCCGAGATCATTAAACTGAAAGGATTTGGATTGGCCCTTGGGCCAGGTGCCCAGACTGTGCGTCAGCTTCTTATTTCCATTTACCGACGGCCAGAACACGTTGTGCTGCACGGTGTCGCTATTGAGGAAGTCAACCGTCGTGCCCTTGAGGACCACCGCCACGTGGGGCACGAACTTCATCTGCTTCTGATCCACGGTGATGTGCTGGGCGGGCGCGGGAAAGTCCTTGCCCGCAATGGCGTCCACGTAAACGGCAATGTTCTCGGCGGACTTGAGGCCCTGCACATTCACTTTTCCTTTGATCTCGCCCGCTTGCGTTGTTCCTGCCAGGAGCAGGGCGAGTACGGCCACTAGGATTGCGTAGCGATGCGTGTTCTTCATGTTCTCCTCGTTTCTCCGGGGTGCGCGCGGCTCGCCACTGGCGAGAGGGCCTCTCCCCGCTGGAACTCAAAAGGCGAAGTCAATCCCGGTCAGGAATCCATTGCCCCGGTAGAATTGAATCGGGGTGGTTCCGGGCACCGCAGTTTCCCAACGGTACTGATACTCGAAGGCCACTTTGATGTTGGCGCGGGCAAGAAACTGGATGCCCGGGCTGACGCGGTTGCGCGTGTCGTACCGGGAAACCCCTGCGGCCGCATCCGTGGGCGAATTCACGAAGTCGTAGCGCAGCAGGGGCATGAGCCAGGGATAAATCCAGTAATTGGCCTGAACGAACCCGCCCGAAAACGTGACCGGGGTGGTGGCGACAAACGCCGTGCCGGCGGCATCGGGAATGAGGTTCACGTCGTGGCCGTACATGCCCAGCCCGTAGATCTCGAAATTGCTGCGGAAGCGGAAGCGCACGTCTGCCCCCGCCCGGTAAAACGGCTCGCGCACCGTCCCCAGCGCACCGACGCCCGGAAAGAGCGATTGATTGATGTTCAGCGCGTTCCGGCCGTAGTAGTAGAAGCCACCCAGGCGGATCGAGGTGTGGTCATGCGGTCCCGTAGCGCCGGCGGCCTGAATTTCCTTCCGCACTGCCGGATCGCTTTCCAGGTTCCAGAGCTGCGAGACGCGAATATAAATGTCCTTCGAGTTGCGCACTGCCGTGTTGTTGTTGTTGCCGTCCACTACCGCAAGGGACCAGGTGAAATTCCCATCGTTCGGGTAGCCCCCGATTTCAATCCCGCGCTGGGGGATGCCGAACATGAACGGGTTATTGGCGGTGCAGGCGGGCATCGCGGGAGTGACCAGAGCGTTGCAGCGGAGGTTTACCAGCGCAATGCTGGCCTGGCCGTAAATATCGTAATTCGTCAGATTAAGGGTGCGCGCCTGCGTGAAGGGCAAATCCAGCTCAAACTGCCCCATGCGGAGGTTGATTGTGTCTTTTGGAAGGCCGATGTAGTGACCCAGATCGTTGACCTTCAGATAGCCGTCGCCCAACCCGGCAGCCGCGTCGGCGCCCCCGGCAGAGATGTCGTTATCGATCCAGAAGGAAAGCGACGGACCGAAACTGCCTGCCGAAATGATGGTGAAGGTGTTGGGCACAAACAGGTCCGTACGCGGCACGTAGCCCTGCGTGCTGGCAAACGGGATCTTGCTGTTGTAGTTGGCAAAGCCGGAGTAACGAAAGGCGATGGGCAGATTGCCGGGAATTTCGCCGGGGTAAAGAGCGTTCGGGAAGGCCTCTTTCTGGGCCTTAGCGCCCAGCAGAACAGGGGGTTCTTTGACGAAGGTTTCGTCGTCCTTGGGGAACTTGAACCCGTTCTTCTTGAAGGCCAGCCCGAAGTCGTTCAACTCCGGGAAGTTGTTGTGACACGTGCTGCAGGAGGTCTGATATTTGCGTGAAAACGCCGGAATGGCCTCGGCGCGCGGCACTGAAAGGTAGCAGAACCATCCGAGCAAGACGGCACCCAGACCGAAGGTCAATATTCCCAGCCCCTTGGCACTCCTGTTCATGAGCCATCCCCCTGTACTGCGGCATCCGACGCGTCCGACTTGTGACCGCCATCGTCCTTTTCAAGACGTGGGTCACACTTCTAATTTGAGGGGGCGTTCAGACGCCGTGATGCGGGTCACCTAGCAATGTGACGGAGTTCACCGGGGCCAATCACGTCGGTGCGCACAACAGAACTTTTTCCGGTCTAACTCATTGCAAATGAAGGGGCGGGGAGGGGAGTGCGCAATCAACCTCAGGATGTGGTGGAGGTGATTGGTGCGGTGAGGGCGTCAGCGGAGTGCTGGAGCGCCCGACCAGACCACGCAGGTCTGGGGTCCCGGAGCCCTGGGAGCAGCGGCCGCGAGTGAACCATCCGGCATCCACAGCCCGATTTCTTTTCCACTACAACGGCCTTCCGTATCGTTGACACGCTCGAAACAACAGGGCAAGATGATGCGCGGGGGTTGGGTTAGTGTCTGCTATCGCGTATTCGCTGGAAGCCCTGGCCGACCATGCGCGCTCGCTCGAAGAGGTGCGCAAGGCCGACCTGCGCTGCGGCGACCGCGTGGTGGTGACCACCCGCAACTCGCGTTACACCATCTGGGCGCTGGGCGACGGCAACTACTGGGTGTGGGGCGGATGGTTCGATCGCCGCGGCGTTTCCCCCTGCCGGGTCACCATCAACGGCTGCACCTGGGGCGGCAGCGCCATCAAACATGACGTGCTCGTTGCCCGCGGCCTCTTCCTCGAATTCGGCAACCGCGTCCTGACAACGCGCGTCCAGAATGTCCGCGTGATTCCCGCGAAGATGGAAACCGCGCCGAATTAATTTTCCGCGATTCTTTCCTGCCTGGAGTTTCCGGTCAAATCGTGAACGCCGAGGAGCGGCTGTGTTTGCCGAGGTTAGTTATGCGGCTTCCCGCCGTGAGAGCCGCCGCCACCGCTGTGGGATCCTCCGCCGCTCGTCGGACCACCGCCGCCACTGCGGTTGCCGCCACCGCGGTTACCCCCGCCGCCACGATACGCGCCGCCTGGATTTCCGCGCGGTGCGGATGGCGCTGAATAAGGGGGAGCGCTTTGCGCCCCGTAGTGCGGCGCGCCGGCCGAATAGCCCCGCTGCGGCTGCGGTTCCGGCGCGCGATACGCCGGCTGTGAACGCGGCGCAGAGGAGTATGGGTTCGCTCCCGTGCCGTAGCCGTAGGCCCCGCGCGCCGAACCGTTCGAAGGCGCCCGCTGCTGCACAATGGATTTATGCAAATCGAGCGGCTGCCGCGTCTGGTGGCGCTGGGCATTCTGGTAGGACTGCGAGCCGCCGGTTGTCGCGCGTGCTCCCGAAAATCCTGACTGGCCCTGCTGTGGCGAGAAGCGCTGCCACGCGCCGCGATTCTCGTTCTGAAAACTCTGCTGCTGGCGCACGCCGGCGTTTGACGACTGCGTAAACGAACGCTCGGCGCCGGCGGAGCCACTGGCGGGGCGATTGCCCTGCGCCGACTCGCGCGCCTGCGCGCCCGATTCCTGCCGTGTGAAGGACGACCGCGGTGACTCACCGCCAGGCGTGCGGCGCGCTCCGCCGGCTCCAGGCGACGAGCGCTGCCGATCGATCTGCTGCCGCACGTTGGCCGACTCCGCCGCAAACGAGTGCTGCTGGACGCGAGGCTGGTTGTGCGCCATGAAATGTTGCGAGTCCAGATTGCGCGACGGCACGGTGCCCGCCGCGGCCGGGCGCCCCGACGCGCTCAGGCTCCCGCGTCCCGGCGCCACCGGCAGCCCGCCGCGCGCGAACTGCGCCCCGCGAATTTCTTCCGCGCTGAAGCGGTGACCGTCGGGAACCACTCTGCCGTTTCCAAACCGCGCCGCCGACTCGCTGGTTATCCCCGCGCGAAGCCGCGCGTTCGTATCCAGCCCGCGCAGGTTCGAGAATTCGGCGCGGCCGCGCAGCGGCCCCGCCAGGGGAGCGACAAATCCGCGTCCGCGGTAATGCCCGAACTCACCAAACCGCCCAAACTCGAACGAGAGCCCGAATCCACCCCACCAGGGGTAGAAGGGATCCGCAGGTCCAATCGGCAGCCAGCCGAACGATCCAAACCCGAATCCAAATCCGAACCCGCGACCGAATCCGAAGAAGGAAACGTAGGCAGGCGCCCACAGCGGCCGATAGTACGGATACACCGGCCCCGGCCACCATGCCCACGCGCCGTTCCACTGGAACCAGCGCCCGTAGTGATAGGGCGCCCAGCCCCAGGGCTCGTAGGAAACCCACGTCCAGCCCCATCCCGGCTCCCACACCCAGGAGCCGTCGCGATAGGGCGCCCAATCCGGCGGCACATTGTTCGGCGTCCACACCTGGCCGTAGTCGGGCACGTTCTGCCAGGTGCCGTTCTGGTCGAGGTCGGCGCCGCCGGTGTAGTAGGGCGAGAGATTCTGTTTATTCAGGGAGGCGCGGAGGGTGCGGTCGCGGTTTTCGTTCCAGTCGTCAAAGCCATCGCGCGCGCCCGCCGCGCTCGTGCGGTACTGCGCGGTGGCCGCGTCGCCGCGGACGGTGATTTGCTGGCCAGGCGCGAGCGTCGTGCTGCCTTCGGTGGTTCCCACTTCCACCTGGCCACGCCGCACGGTCACTAGCGTTTCGCCATCCCCGTTCACCTCGATGCGATAGACGCCATCGCGCTGCGGATGAATCGCCAGGTTCGGCGTATCGATTTCCACGTCGGAGTCGGAGGCCGGAAACGAATCGAAGCTCAGGAGTCCCTGCGCCAGTTCAATTTGAAGGTGATGCGGCGAGAGGTCCGTCACGCGGATCACGGCGTTCTGGTCCAGGCGGATGATGTTCGCAAAGTCGAGCTGCACCTCAGCGCGCGCGCGATCGCCGGTGGAAACGCGGTCGCCGGGTACAACGGGCGTGTTCACCGTCGCGGCGGTCCAGTCGCCGGTATCGCCGCGCTGCGTCGAGACGTTTCCCTGCATCAAGCTGATGCGCGCGACGGTGGTGGTCGGCTGCTGCGGTTGCGCTTGCCCTGGGCCCTGGTATTGGTCGGGTGCCTGTGAGTCATACTGCGCGCCAGACTGATCGTCCGGGTGCGGGGGTGCAGGCTGAATCTGGGCGAACCCCGGCAGCGAAAGAAGAAGGATGAGCGGTGCGAGCGTAAGTGCAGGGCGATATCGCATGTCTGTTCCCGGCATCCCGACGTCCTGGTTCGGGACTGCCCAATAGAATGGGAGCACGCCCCAAGCCAAATCCATTGCCGCTGCAGGTTCTCATTAACCCTAGGGTTTCCATGAATTTACCGTGTGAATTGGCCGCCCCGCGAAGGCCCGCTGGCCCTCGTTTCCGGTGGTTTTCAGCCGGGTGGTTGAAATCAACCACCGATATGAATCGCTGCAGGACAGGTGTCCAGCAGTTGCCGTCTCCCGCCCAGGCAGCGCAGCCGTTACGGCTTGCTGTAGAATCTCCCGGCCATTAAATCTGAGGAGGCACTGATGAACCGAAGAATGGTGCGGGGGCTGTTTACGGCGGCAATCCTAATCTTTGCGATCCATGCGTGCAGCGGACTGGGAATCGCGCAAACGCTCGACGAACATGCGATGAAGGGGATGGAGTGGCGGCAGATCGGGCCATTCCGCGGAGGGCGCGTGCTGGCCGTAACGGGAGTATCCGGCGAAGCAAACACCTACTACTTCGGCGCGGTGGCCGGCGGCGTCTGGAAGACGACGAACGGCGGATGGACATGGACTCCGCTGACCGACAAGACTGGAATCATGTCCGTGGGCGCGATTGCTGTGGCGCCTTCGGACCCGAACGTGATTTACGTGGGCACGGGCGAGTCCTGCATCCGCGGCAACATTTCGTTTGGCGACGGGATATACAAGTCGGTGGACGCGGGGAAAACGTGGACGCGGATTGGCCTGGAGGATTCGCAGCACATCGCCAAAATCGTGGTGCATCCGAAAAATCCGGACGTGGTGTACGTGGCCGCGTTTGGCCACGCCTACGGCACGAACGAAACGCGCGGAGTGTTCCGCTCGACCGACGGGGGCAAAACGTGGCAGCGCATCCTCTATAAGGACAACAAGACGGGCGCCATCGATCTCGAGCTCGATCCGCACAACGCTCACATCCTGTACGCCGCAATGTGGGAGGCGAACCGCACGCCCTGGGGCATGACCAGCGGCGGGCCGGGCAGCGGGCTGTATCGCTCGGCGGACGGGGGGGACACCTGGAAGCGGCTGGAGGGTCACGGCCTGCCGGAAGGGACGCTGGGGCGGATCGGCGTTGCGGCATCCGGAGCGGACGGAAACCGCGTGTACGCGATCATCGAAGCGGAAAAGAGCGGGATATACCGGAGCGACGACGGCGGAGAGTCGTGGCACCTGGAGAACGCCGAGCACCGGTTTACGCAGCGCGCGTGGTATTTCCATCACATCATTGCGGATCCGGCGAGCGCGGACACACTCTACGTGCTGAATACGGCGGTCTACCGCTCGACCGACGGCGGAAAATCGTTCAGCTTTGTGCGCGCGCCGCACGGGGACCATCACGGGCTGTGGATCGATCCGGCGAATCCGGCGCGGATGATCAACGGGAACGACGGCGGGGCGACGATTTCGATTGACGGTGGGAAGAGCTGGTCCACGCAGCTCAATCAGCCGACGGCGCAGTTCTACCACGTGGATACGGACAACGCGGTGCCGTATCACCTCTACGGAGCGCAGCAGGACAACACCACGGTGGCGATCGCCTCGCGCAGCGACCGCGGGATCATCGACCGGCCCGACTGGTACGCAGTGGGTGGCGGCGAAGCGGGCTACGTGGTTCCGGACCCGCGGGACTCGAACGTGGTCTACGCGGGCTCGTACGACGGGCTGATCACGCGGTTCGACCGCAGGACCGGACAGGTGCAGGACATATCGTCGTGGCCGCTCAATCCCATGGGTGCGGGCGCCGCGGAGCTGACGCACCGATTCCAGTGGACGGCGCCGATCGCGATTTCGCCGAACGACCCCGCGGTGCTCTATCACGGCGGCGAGGCGGTGTTCAAAACCACCGACGGCGGGATGAGCTGGACGGCCATCAGCGGCGACCTGACGCGGAACGATAAATCGAAGCAGCAATCTTCCGGCGGGCCGCTGACGAAAGACAACACGAGCGTGGAGTATTACGACACGGTGTTTACGATTGCCGAGTCGGCGGTGGAGAAGGGCGTGATCTGGGCGGGGACGGACGACGGGCTGGTGCATGTGACGCGCGACGGCGGGCAGCATTGGAGCGACGTAACCTCGAAGCAGTTCGGCGAGTGGAGCCTGGTGAGCCTGATCGGGCCGTCGCCACACAGCGGGGGCACCGCGTATGTGGCCATCGACCGGCACAAACTGGACGACTACCGGCCGTACATCTTCAAGACCGCGGACTACGGAAAATCGTGGACGAAGCTGACCACCGGCATTCCAGACACCGCGTACGTGCACGCCGTGAAGGAAGACCCGAAGCGGAAGGGGCTGCTGTTTGCGGGCACGGAGACGGGGGTTTATGTGTCGTTCGACGATGGCGCGCACTGGCAGTCGCTGCGGCTGAATCTGCCGGAGACGCCGATTCACGATCTGGCGGTGAAAGACGATGCGCTGCTGGTGGCCACGCACGGCCGGTCGTTCTGGGCGATGGACGACATTTCGCCGCTGCGGCAGATGACGGCCACGGCGCAGGACGAGGAGGCGCATCTCTATCAGCCCGCGCCGGCGTATCGCTTCCCCGGGCCGGGATTTTTTATCGTGACGGGCGTTCCCGTGGGAATGAATCCGCCCACGGGCGTCGTGGTGTTTTACTCGCTGAAAGACAAGCCTAAGGAGCAGATCACGCTGGAGTTTGCGGATGTGCAGGGAAAGGTGCAGCGCAAATTCTCGAGCAAAGCGGAGAAGAAGGCCGCAGAGGAAGAGGAATTTCCGCAGTTGGGCGGCGGCGGCGAGGAACTGCCGGCCGAGAAGGGGCTCAACCGGTTCGTGTGGAACATGAACGTCGAAGCGCCGGCGAAAGTGGCGGGCGTGACGGAGTGGGGCGGAAACGCCCAGGGGCCGGAAGTCCCGCCGGGAACGTACCAGGTGAAGCTGACCGCGGGCGGGAAGACCTATTCGGCGACGGCTGAGATTCGCAAGGATCCGCGGGTGAGCACGTCACAGGCGGACCTGGAGAAGCAGTTCGAGCTGGCCAGCCGGATTGCGGCGAGCGTGAACGAAGGGCACCAGGCGGTGAACCAGATCCGCAGCGTGCGCGGGCAGACTGAGGCCATCAAGAAGCGGCTGGCCGGGGACGATAAGGCGAAGCCGATTGTGGAGGCCATCGACGCGCTGAACAAAAAGATGAGCGCGATCGAGGGAAAAATCGTCGAGCCGCGGTCGAAGAGCAACGAGGACTCGCTGAATTACCCGATCCAGGTGGGCGCGCAGCTCACGATTCTGATAGACACGGTGGAGAGCGCAGACGCGGCGCCGACGAAACAAAGCGGCGAGGTATACGCCGAGCTGTCGAACAGGCTCAACGTGCAGCTCAGCGCGTGGCGCGAAGTGCAGGCGAAGGACCTGCCTGCGCTGAACGAGCTGATCATGAAGAGCAACATTCCGCCCGTCGCTGTGGTGACGGAACAGAAGAAGTAGAATTACCCACGGTCAGAAAAGCACTGACCGTGGCTTGTATCTACCCTGGGGATGACGACCTCAAAAGCGCACGGACAAGAGTGTCCGTGCCACTCAGGATTCGGGTTCGTCGGCGAAGCCGAGTTTTGAGAGGCGGTAGCGGAGGGCGTTGCGGGAAAGGCCGAGCAGGCGCGCGGCCTGGCTTTTGTTTCCGCCGGCGCGGCGCATCGCTTCGCGGATCATCTCGTCTTCCCACTGCTCGAGGGTCACGCCTTCGGGGAGAAACGCCGCGGCTCCCGGGGCGGGCTTTTGCGCCAGCTCGTCGATCAGTATGTCGCGCGGCTCGAGCACCGGTCCTTGTGAGAGCGCCACAGCGCGCTCGATCACGTTCTCCAGTTCGCGGACGTTGCCCGGCCAGTGGAACTGCGTGAGCCGCTGCATCGCTGCGGGGCTGATGCCCTCGATCTTTTTTCCGGAAGCCTCGGAATACTTACGCAGAAACATTGCGGCGAGCGCGGGAATATCCTCTTTGTGCTCGCGCAGCGGAGGGAGGTTGATGGGCACGACGTTCAGGCGGTAGTAGAGATCTTCGCGGAAGGTGCCGTCTTCGAGCGCGGCGCGGAGGTCGCGGTTGGTGGCGGCGACCAGGCGGACGTCCACCTTCACGGTCTTCGTGCCGCCGAGCCGTTCGAACTCGCGCTCCTGGAGCACGCGCAGGAGTTTGACCTGCACCTGCGGTGGAACGTCGCCGATCTCATCGAGGAACAAGGTGCCGCCATCGGCGAGCTCGAATTTTCCGGGCTTGCTGGCGGCGGCTCCGGTGAAGGCGCCTTTCTCGTAGCCAAACAATTCGCTCTCGAGCAGGCTTTCGGGAATCGCAGTCGAGTTGATTTTGAGGAACGGGCCGCGCGAGCGGCGTGAACGCTGGTGGATGGCGCGGGCGATGAGGTCTTTACCGACGCCGCTTTCGCCGCAGATGAGCACAGTGGAGTTGGTCGGGGCGACGCGTTCCACCATGGTGAGCGCTTCCTGCATCTTCGGGCTCTGGGCGATGATGCCGGGCAGGTCGTAGCGCTGGCCGAGGGCTTCGCGGAGGTCGCGGTTTTCTTCGTGCAGCCGGCGGACGTCCAGCGCCCGGGCGATGACAATCTTGACGGCATCCCAGGAAGGGAATGGCTTCGGAACGTAGTCGTTGGCGCCCGCTTTCATCGCGCCCACCGCACTTTCCACGCTGCTGTAGGCGGTCATGACGATGAAGGGCAGGTCCGGGTGGTTGCGGCGCACGGCCTCGAGCAGCTCCAAACCGCTCATCGTGGGGAGCTTCAAATCGCTGAGCACCACGTCGACGTGCCCGCTTTCGATGAATTTCAGCCCGGCCTCGCCCGTACCGACGGAGTGAGTGGTGTAGTCCTCGCCGAGGTTGAGCTCGAGCAGGCGGCGCATCTGCGGCTCGTCTTCGACGATGAGGAGAGTGGGCTTCATGGCGCGGTCCTGGCGGGCTCGCCAGGGCGAGCAGGCTCGTGGGATTCGGCGTCTTGCGCTGCGCGCGTTTCCGCAGGGAAGAACAGGCGGAAGCTTGCGCCGCCGTTGGGCGGAGTCTCCAGGCGGATGGTGCCGCCATGCTCGTCCATAATTTTCGAGACGATGGAAAGGCCGAGGCCGACGCCGGTGCGCTTGGTGGTGACGAAGGGATTGAAGATTTGTTCGCGCATGGTTTCCGACACGCCCGGTCCCGTGTCGCGGAACTCGACCTCGGCGCCGGCGCGGCCATCGAGAGTCGCGGGGCGGATCGTGACGCGGAGCGTGCCACCCAGTTCGCCCATCGCTTCGATGGCGTTGACCGCCAGATTGACGAACACCTGCTCTGCCATGGATTCGTCGAGCGGGAGGCGCGTGGCGGCGGATTGGAAGTCGCGTTCGATGCGCACGGGCGCGGAAGGGTACTGATCGTGGGCGGATTTCAGTGCCCGTTCGACGATGGGGACGAGCTCGTTCTCACGGCATTCCAAATGCAGCGGGCGCGCAAAGTCGAGGAACTTGGCGACCAGCTCGTTGAGGCGTATGACCTGGCTGGAGATGTAGCCCGTGAGCTCGCTCGTGAGCGGGTCGGCGGAGGCGAGTTTGCGGGAGAGCATTTCCGCGGAGCCTTTGATGATGCCGAGGGGATTGCGGATTTCGTGGGCCAGGCCCGCGGAGAGCTGGCCGAGAGCGGCGAGGCGTTCGGAACGGCGCGCGTCCGCCTGTGCCTGCTCGAGCTGGAGGTTGGTTTCGGCGAGTTCGGTGGCCAGGCGGCGGTATTGCTCGGTCTGGCGGCGGCGCTCGACCGCAAATCGATTCACCACCAGTCCGGCCATATAAAAGAATAGGACGCGAAGAGCAAGCTCGGTGATGCCGTTGCGAGAGAGTTCGTATTCCTGGAGCACCAGGGCCGGATAAAGGAACGAACAGTAGGCCAAAGACGCCAGGCTGGTCCAAAGCAGCGTACCTACAGGGCCGAAGTAAACCGCGGCAGTCACCACCGGCAGGTAATAGATGGGGTAGTAGCTGCTCTCGATGCCGGTCGGGCCGGTGTGATCCAGCAGAAGCGTAGCCAACAGGATTTTGATGAGCACGCTGTAGGACGCGCCGCGAATCGGCTGCCAAGTGACCAACCTGCCTTCCACCCACTGGGAAACGGCAATGCCCAGAAGGATGATCTGCTTGTGCGGCTCGTTGATCGGGTCGGCCAGGGCCAGCCCGCCGAGGAATAGCAGGAGCAGCAGATCGAGCCAGCGAAAGGCTCGCTTCGGTTCGGCAAAAATAGATGCCGGGCTCATGGGGCGTCTCAGGAGAATGTAACACGCGAGGAACGGCGGGGTTTCATGCTCGCGCGGGTAGGGGTCCGATTCGAAAGGAAGGGAGGGCGCACCCGCGTGTGCGCCCCTACGAAACTACACTCGCACACACTGGGCCGCCCGTCACTGCTAGATGTGGCAGCTGGCGATGCCGCGCTTCTCGAGATATTGCTGGTGATATTCCTCGGCGCGCCAGAATTCGGGGGCGGCGGTGATTTCGGTAGCGATGGGGCGGCGCAGCTTTCCGCTGGCATCGAGACGCTGCTTTGAGGCGCGCGCCGCGGCTTCCTGCTGCGGCGTGAAGTAGAAGATGGCGGAGCGATACTGCGCGCCGATGTCGGGCCCCTGGCGGTTCACCTGCGTGGGATCGTGGGATTCCCAGAAAGTATTCAGCAGGCTGTCGTAGGTGACCTTGGCGGGATCGAATTCGACGAGCACCACCTCGGCGTGGCCGGTGCGGCCGGAGCATACGTCCTGATAGGTGGGCTTCGCAAAATTGCCGCCGGAATAGCCGACCGTGGTCTGGGTCACACCCGGGACAGCGCGGAAGGCAGCCTCGACGCCCCAGAAGCAGCCAGCCCCGAACATTGCTTTTTCAGTGGCTTTGTCCGTTGTTTTCTCCGTGGATTTTTCCATGGAATTCCTCTCTATGACCTCATTGGTTAGACGCGCAGGGCCATTCCGCGTTGCCTGCGGCAGGCAGGCGCGTGGATTCTACTTTCCACCGCGAAGGTACGCGTCGTCTTTCGAGAGCCAGTCCTGCCGGGGTGGCGTGAAGACGTCGAGGTCCACGGTGTCTTCGAGGGCCCAGGCTTCGTGCGGCATGTTCGAGGGGATGCAGAGGACCTCGCCGGTGCGGACAACGATTTCCTTCCCGTCAATGGCAAATTTGAGCGCGCCGTCGAGGATGTAAGTTACCTGCTCGTTGTGGTGGCTGTGCAGGGGCACGTGGGCGCCTTTGGCGAGGAGCACGCGCGCGACCATGATCTGGTCGCCGACCACCATCTGCCGCTCGATTGTCGGATTCAGACGTTCGAGCTCAACGTCCTTCCATTTCAGGTATTTCATCATGTGCTCCTCCTGCTCGATGGAAATTGGTCGCGCTTGCGGCCCATGAGGCACGTAAGTATAAGCAGCCGCCGGAAGACAGGCCAGCGAGTTTGCGCCGCGCGCGCAGGGGCACGGTCCCGCAGTTGCGGGATGCCCCCGCGGGGATCGCGGTTCGATACCGCAAGCCTGCCGGTCACAAGGCCAGGAGAGTTTTCACCTGCGGGGCTGCGGCCATTTCCGCTGCGGTTCCTTGCAGGCGCAGCTCGCCGCTTTCCAGAACAAAAACGCGGTCGGCGAGGCGATTGATGAACGCGAGATTCTGCTCGGCGAGCAGCACGGCGATCCCTTCGCGTTTCAGCTCGGCGAGCAGATCACCGATGAGCCGCACGAACTGTGGCGCGAGGCCCTCGGTCGGCTCGTCGAGCAGCAAGAGCTGCGGATTGCCCATCAGCGTGCGGGCGATGGCCAGCATCTGCTGCTCGCCGCCGGAGAGAAAGCCGCCGCGCCGCTTTTCGATTTCGTGCAGCCAGGGCATGAGCTGAAAGATGCGCGCAAACGTCCAGGGCCCCTTCGCGCCGGGGCGGCGGCCGGTCTCCAGATTTTCATGCACGGTGAGTTCCGGAAAAATCCTCCGGTCTTCCGGCACGTATCCCAGGCCGGCGCGCGCGCGCCGGAAGGAGGGCCAGGAAGTGATATCCGCATCGCGATAGCGGACGCTGCCGGAGAGGACACGCGCAATTCCCATCGCAGCCTTCAGCGTGGTCGTTTTGCCAGCGCCATTGCGACCCACCAGCGCCACCACCTGGCCGGAATCCACGGCGAGCGAAAGACCATGAACAACGCGGATGGGACCGTAGCCCGCTTCCAGGCTGTGGAGAGCGAACAGGCTCACGGCCCAGGCCCCAGAAAGGCTTCCGCAACCGCGGCGTGGCTCCGGATGTATTCCGGAGTTCCATTGGCCAGCACCTGTCCGCGGTGCAGCACGGTGATGGTATCGGCGAGGCGCATCACCGCCTCGGTGTCGTGCTCGGTAAAGAGCAGCGTGACGCCCAGCGTGCGCAGCAGGCCGGGAAGAAGCCCAACGAGCTGTGCGCGTTCGGCGCGGGAGAGCGCGGCAAGCGGCTCGTCCAACAGAAGCAGTCGCGGCCTTCCGGCGAGCGCCATGGCAATATCCACGCGCTTCAATTCCCCCTGCGGCAATTCGAAGGCGGGTTGGTGGCGGCGCGGTTCGAGCCCCAGCCAGGCCAGGATTTCCTCCGCCTTGCGCACGGCATCGCGATGAGCACGCAGACTCCGCCAGGCTCGGCGGCACCGGCCGTCGAGCGCGAGCACGGCGAGGGTCACATTTTCGAGCACGGTCATGCTCGGAAATGGAATGGCGCGCTGGAAGGAAACGCCGATTCCCTGAGGAATGATGCGGTGGGTGGGCAGGCGGGTGATATCCCGCCCCGCAAAGATCACGCGGCCGCTGTTTGCGGAATAGCGGCCGCTGATCAGATTAAACAACGTGGATTTGCCGGCCCCGTTTGGCCCCACCAGAGCGTGGAACGCACCTTCGTCCACCGACAAACTCACCCCGGTGAGGGCCTGGAAGCCATCAAAGGCTTTCGAGACGGCGGCGAGTTCAAGCAGCGGCACGATCCAACTCTTCTTCCTGCGCGCGGCGGCGTTCCGCGCGCGAGAAGAGGCCGACCACACCAGCGGGGAAAAACAGGACCAGGACCAGCAGCACGAGTCCTAACGCCAGCGGCCAGTATTGCGTGCGCGATTGGACCGCGGCCTGTGCGGACACCAGCACAGCCGCTCCGGCAATTGGGCCGTAGTCCCACTTTGTGGAGCCGCTGCCGCCCAGAATGACGGCGATGATGACCTGCGCGGAGGTGGTCCAGTAGAGGAGATCGGGAAACACGGAGCGTTGCCAGGCAAGCTGGAGGAAACCAAAAAGCCCGGAAAACGTGCCGGAGAGCACGAACGCAGCCAGCACATATTCAAACGTGCTGACGCCGATGGCCGCGACGCGCACGGGATTGTCGCGCACGGCGCGCAGCGTGTAGCCGGCGGGAGAGCGCACGACCACACGGAGAAGCAAGGTCACAAATACCAGGCACGCCAGGCTCAGATAGTAGAGGCCGTGCGCGGTGCCGAGCAGTCCCGCGGGGCGCACGTTAGTGATGCCGTTGTCGCCACCGGTAAAGTTGTACCAGCGATGCACAACGGCCCACAGCATCTGGGCAAAGGCCAGAGTGAGCATGGTGAAATAGATCTTCGTCAGCCGGACGCTCAAGAAGCCGATCACCAGAGCGACGAGCGCGGTCACGGCGAGAACGACGGGCAGCGTGGCCAGATAGTTCCAGCCCCATTTGCTCATGAGCAGGGCTGCCGTGTAGGCTCCCGCGCCGAAGAATGCTGCGTGGCCGAAGCTGAGCAGCCCGGCGTTCCGAAACAGAAAGTTAAAACTGACGGCGAATCCGGCCAGTACCAGGGCCTGAATGGCCACTTGGACCCCATAAGCGGGAAGCAACCAAGGAAGTACCAGAAGTAACAGGAGAACGGCAAACGGGAGGACCTTCACGTGCGCACCGCCGGCGCGCGGCCTAGCAGACCCCAAGGACGAAAGAGCAGCACGAGCGCCATGAGCAGATAGACAAAGACGATCGAGAATTCGGGCAGCAGCAGAGCGCCGAACGCCTGCACTTCGCCGATGAGGAAAGCGCCAGCGAGAGCGCCCCAAATGCTCCCCAGACCTCCCACCACGACCACAATGAACGCGCTGATCACGGCATCCACGGCCACGTCAGTGGACATGGACTGTAGCGGCAAGCTGACGGCGCCGCCGAATCCAGCAAGCCCGATGCCGAGAGCAAAAACGATGGTAAAGAGCGCGGGCACGTTGATGCCCAGGGCTTCGAGCATTTCGCGGTCTTGAGTCACCGCGCGCACCAGCAGGCCGTAACGCGTGCGGTGCAGGAACAGCCAGAGCAGCACGCCGGCCACGGCGGCCAGTCCCACCAGCCCCGCGTAATAAGCGGGAAATGGCGCGCCGAGAAAGAACACGGGGCCGCCAAACCCGGGCGGCATGCTGATGGATTTGTAGTCGCTGCCGAAAGCCAGGCGGCAGACATCCGCGATGACCAGCAGAAGCGCATACGTGAGCAAGATTTGGAAGTGTTCCGGCCGGCGCAGGATCGGGCGCAGAAAGATGCGCTCGACCGCGGCGCCAATCACCACGCTCGCGGCCACGGCCAGAAGCAGGTAATGCCAGAAGCTGCCGGCATCCCCTCGCGTCATCCAAAACAACAGATAGGCGCCGAGCATATAGAAGGAGCCGTGCGCAAAGTTCACGATGCCAAGCGCGCCGAAAATGAGCGAAAGGCCCGCCGCGAGCAGAAACAACGAAGACGCCGAGGCCAGGCCGGTCATGAACTCCAGCAGCAACAGAGACGGGTTCACCGTGACTCCGCGCGGCCCGGAGCGTTCGAGCGGCTCCGGACCTGCACATCACTTGGCGCACTTCGTGGGATAGACGGTGTCCTTCTCGGGGATCACCTGGATGTCTTTCAGGATGACGAAGGGATACTGGTCCGAACTGGCGGTATAGCCCCACACCAAATTCTCAAACACCTGATGGTCCGCTGGCCGCATCCATTTTTTCCCTTCCGGGGCCTCGTAGGTGATGCCGCCGCCGGCTTCGAAGGCATTGCGTATGGCCTCAGCGTCGAGCGACTTGGCCTGGCGAATGGCCTGAGCCAGCATCTGCATTCCCGCGTAGTGCTCTTCGGCATTATAGCTGGGGTATTCGCCCCAGCGTTTGTGATAAGCGTCCACGAAAGCCTTGTTGGTCTTGCTGTCGGGATACAGGAACCAGTAACGCGTGGAGAAAAGTTCGCCGAGCGGCGCTTCTTTACCGAGCGGCCCAATGGTCTCCAGTGCCGCGCCCACGGGGTCTTCAAAGAGTTTGATCTGCTTGAAGAAACCGAAGGCGTTGGCCTGGCGGACAAAGGTGACCAGATCGCCGGCCCAGAGGGCGGAAAAGACGGCCTCCGGCTGCCCCTGCATCAGCGCGGTGATGTACGGCGTGTAGTTGCTCTCTCCGCCTTTCGGCCATTGTTCGCCGGCAACAACCACGTCGGGCCGTTTCTCCTTCAGCCGGGCAATGAAATCGTTCCAGGAGGCGTGCCCGAATTCATAATCGGGGCCGATGTTGGCCCAGCGCTTATAGGGCAGCTTGGCGGCAAGGTCCGCGGCGGCAAAGGCGTCCATGCGCGCATTGTTGGAAGTGCGGAAGACGTAGGGATTGCACTGCTCGGTGAGCGCAGGTGTGGCGGCGTGCGTCACCACCAGAGGAATCTTGTATTCGTTGGTGAGCGGAGCCAGCGCCAGCGCGACCGAGCTCGAATCCACGCCGAGCAGAACATTCACTTTCTCGTTGAGGATGAGCCGTTTCGCTTCCTGCACCCCGATATCGGGTTTGGCCTGGTCGTCCACCTGGATGATCTCGACCTGGCGTCCGAGCAGGCCGCCGGCTTGATTGATTTCTTCCACAGCGAGTTGCGCGCCCTGTTTGCCGGTCTTGCCGTAGGCCGCAAAACTTCCGCTGAGCACGTTGATGACGCCGATTTTGATCGGCGGCTGCTGCGCCAGCGACGCGCTGGCGGCGGCAGCCAGTATCGTGAGAGATGCTACGCCGGCTTTGACGGTCCTGTTCATCTGCCTGTCCTCCCTCTGCGGACACCGTGGCCGCATTCTGCGGTCCTGTGACGGAATTCCCGGATGCTGGGCGGCATCCTACTGCCGTGCCGCGAGCAATTGCAACTTTCGCGCGGCAGGTTTCCGGATGATCGGCTAAGCCGGCACGCTTAGCGCGGTGCGATGGGCAATTCGATGTGCGTAGGATACCGCCGGTTGCGGTAGATGCGCTGGGTGGCGGCGCGATAGTCCTCGGCGCGGGCCAGAAAGATGTTGGGGACGAAGGTCTGCGGATTTCGATCGATGAGCGGAAACCAGGTGCTCTGGACCTGAACCATCAGGCGATGGCCGCGGAGAAAAACATGATTGTTCGTGTGCAGGTCGATTCGGTATTCGGTGATTTCACCGGGGGTGATGGGTTCGGGCTTTTCGTAGCTCGAGCGGAAGCGGCCGCGAAACACCTCGTCTGCAATGATCAGCTCGTGGCCGGCGAGCCCGCGGTCGCGGGGATTCTCCTGGGGATAAGCGTCAATCAATTTTACAATCCAGTCGCTATCGGAGCCGGTGGTGGAGGCGAAGAGGCGCGCGACGATGTCGCCCGCAACGGCCAGATCCTCTGTGAGCGGCTCCGATTTCCAGGCGAGCACATCGGGACGGTGTTCGACAAAACCTTGATCTTCGAGCAGCCAGGTGGTCCAGCCGGGGCCCTGATAGGTGGGAAGGATAGGACGCCTGCGGTAGGGCACGGGATTCGCGGGGTCGGAGACGTAGGAATCGAACGCGTCGTCCGCGGCCGTGGCCGGCGCGTCGAAGGATAGCGCGCCGTTCTCGCGGAGATAGAGATCGCGCGGAACGGAGTATTGCGGAGGCCACCGGTCGAAGGAAATCCAGCGGTTCGAGCCGGTCTGGAAGGTTTGGGCGTTCGCGAAGGGGAGCTTTCCTTTGTCCTTGAGCCAGTAAGCAAACCACGGGGCCTGAATCTGTTTGCGGAAGTATTGGCCGGTGTCGCTGCCGAAATCGAGGGGCCCTAGTTTGTGGCCGTCGCCGTGCGCCCAGCCGCCATGATTCCACGGGCCGACGACCAGAAAATTCCAGTGGTTGGGATCCTGCTTCTCCTGCAGTTCGTAGATTTCCACCGGGCCGTAGAAATCTTCCTGGTCCCACCAGCCGGCCACGTTCAGGTTGGGCACTCTGGGCGCGCCGACGTAGGTGGCGAGCGATTGCCGCTTCCAGAATTCGTCGTAGTTGGGATGGGCGACGAAATCGTTCCAGGTGGGCAGCTTTCCATGGAGGTAACGTGCGTTGGCGTTGGAGAGCAGGCCGAGCGAGAGGTACCAAGTGTAAGTGTCCTCTTCGTCGAACTGGAAGTCGTAAATCTTCTTCGAGGATTCGAGCATCGCAGAGTATTCGAAGCCGTAGCTGAGGCGGAAGGCGCCGTTGTGATGGAAGTCGTCGCCCAAAAACATGTCGGCGATGGAAGCCTGCTCGGAGACGGCGCGGACGGCGGGATGGGGATCGATGGCGGCCATTTGCGTGAGCCAGCCGGGATAGGAAATGCCGGTAATGCCGACGCGGCCGTTATTGCCCGGAACGTTTTTGAGCAGCCAGGCGATGGTGTCGTAGGCGTCGGTGGATTCGTCCATGGCTTTCGGGTCGGCCTTTTGGTCCGGGGACCGGGGCGGACGCAGCATGACGAACTGTCCCTCGGAGTCGAAGCGGCCGCGAATGTCCTGAATCACGAAAATATAGCCGTCGGCGAGCATGTCGGAATAGATGGAGAGCTGGTGGGAATTGCCGAAGGCATCGTCACCGGTGCCGTAGGGAGTGCGGACAAACAGGAACGGGAGCGGCTCCGAGGATTTGCGCGGGGCGTAGATTTCGGTGTGCAGGCGCACGCCGTCGCGCATGGGAATCATCACGTCGCGCTTCTTGAGCGGTCCGAAAGGACCGGCGCCACCGTTCGAGGGGTGGACCAGAAGGGAAAAGAGCAGTACAGCGGGCAGTGCGAGGCCAGCCAGCATTCCTCGGCGGCGAGCCGCGCGTGGAGGAAGACCCATCGCTTCACGCTTTCTGGAGTCGCTTTAGAAGCTGAATCTGGCCGGCGTGATAGATGTCGTGGAAGGCTACGCCCAGGATCGCGTCAAAGGCTGGCCACGGGCCGTGCACCGCGCGATTCAGCCGCGCCGCGGGAAATTGTGCAACTACCTGCCGCAGTGAATCGTGGGATTGCTGGAGCAGTGCCAGCGCCTGCTTCCATTCGCGCGCGCCGGCGGATTCCGGCGAAGGGAACCAGTTGCTGCCTTTGTGCGGGAATTCGCCTCGCTTGCCGCGGATGAGGCGCTGGCGAACGGCATATTTCCAGTAGGCGGCGTGGAGCACTTCTTCCCAGATGTTGTGCCGGCCGAGTGCGGGACGCCAGAGCGCCTGCTGCGGAGTGAGACCGCGAAGGCTGCCGCGGAGGTTGGTGCCGTGCCAGGCGCGATGGTCGTAGGCTTCGTCGAGCGCGCGGAGCAGCGAACGGATGGCCTCGAAGGATTTTTTCGGCCGGCGATTGGGCATGGGACCTCCTGGTTGGGGCGCGAGGCGCGAATGCAATGCCTCGCGAGAAACAGGCATGATAGCAGGGCCGCGGAAATTCGCAGCGGCAGGCGTGCAGTCCGATATACTTTGGCGCGCATCCCGCACCAGCGAAGGCCGAGTTGCGGTCCGTATGCGCGATGCAAGGAGAGACTCGTGGATTCCAGAACTTCAGCCTCCCGCCTGAAATCACTCCTGGGATTGGAGAGCAATCCCGTGGCCGTTGCTTTTTCCGATGCGCCGCCGGCGGGGCTGGCGCGCATCGAATCGCCCGCCGTCTCCGGCTGCACATACTGGCAACTCGCTGCGGAAGGCCGCGCGTTTTATACGGAAGCGGGAGACCATCTCGGGTGTCCGGTGGGCGCGCACACGCACAACGTGCCGATGCCGCCGGAAAAGCAGCAGGAGCTACAGGGCATGGTGGGGACGATGGTGCAGCTCGAATACATCCGCATGGAGGAGATCCCGCAGATACCGCAACGGCGGCGGCCGATGTCCATCGCGTCGTACGCGCCGCTCGATCGGGCGACCTTCCGGCCGGATGCGGTGCTGGTTCGCGGGAATGCGCGCGCGATCATGCTGCTGGCGGAAGCGGCCTCGGCGGCGGGCGCGCCGGTACAGGGCGGCGTGATGGGACGGCCGACGTGCGCGATGATTCCGGTGACGGCGGATGACGGGCGGGCGGCGGCGAGCGCGGGGTGCATCGGAAACCGTGTGTACACGGGGCTGCGCGACGACGAGATGTATTTCTCGATTCCCGGGGGGCAGCTCGATGTGGTGGTGGCGAAACTCGAGACGATCGCGCACGCGAACAAAGAGCTGGAATCATTTCACCGGAACCGGCGCGGGGCGGCCTGATAGGAAGGACAGCCATGCTGAATCGTCGTGAGTTGCTGGGAATGCTGGGAGCTACGGCGGCGCTGCCCCCGCTGGCGTGGGCGAAGCGCGCTCCGGCTTTCGCGGGGGCGCAGGGCGCGGGGAGTCCCGCGCACGCGGGCGGGCTGATCGAGGAAATTCTCTGTGGGGCGCAGCCGGCGATGCCGACGGACGCACTCTATGCGCGCGATCCAGAGGCGTACTGGGCCGATCTGCGGAAGCAGTGGATTTTCCGTCCGGGCTTTCTTTACCTGAACAACGGAACCAACGGCTCGTGCCCGCGGCCGATCCTGCGGGCGTACATCGAGAGCATCCTGAAAGAAGAGCAGATGGAATCGTCGGACGACACGGAACTCTACCCGCTGTGGGGCTACGGATACTGGGACGAATACCGGAAGCCGGTGGCGGATTTTGTGGGCGCGAAGCTGGAAGAGATCGCGCTGGTGCGCAATGCGACGGAAGGCCTGAACTACATCGCCAACGGGCTGGACCTGAAACCGGGCGACGAAGTGATTTATACGGACGAAGAGCACGGGAGCGGGAAGAGCCCGTGGCTGCTGAAACAGAAACGCTACGGCATCGTGGTGCGCGAGGTGACGCTGCCCAAGCCGCCGGCTTCGAAGCAGCAGGTCCTGGACCTGTTCGAGGCGGCGCGGACGCCTCGGACGAAGGTGGTGATGGCGAGCCACATCACCACGATGACGGGATGCGTGCTGCCGGTGCGGGAACTGTGCGCGTGGGCGCGGGAAAACTACCTGCTGTCGTTCATCGACGGGGCGCACGTGATCGGGCAGTTCCCCATCAGCCTGCACGAGATCGGGTGCGACTTCTACATCACCACGCCGCACAAATGGCTGCTCTCACCGAAAGGCATCGGCGTGCTGTACATCCGGGAAGGGGCCAGCGACCAGGTGTGGAACACGATCGCCACGGGCGGGTGGGACGATTACAAAATTCACGCGGCGCGGCTGATGCAGTTCGGCAGCACGAGCGTGTGCATACTCGCCGGGCTCGTGGCCGCGATTGATTTTTGGAAGACGGTAGGGCCGGAGCGGATCGAGCGGCGCATCCGCGAACTGCATGCGTATGTGAAAGCGAAGATGGGCGCGTTGCCGGGGGCGGTGGTGCAATCGGCGCCGGGGCCGGAATTTACGGCGGGGATCTGCGCGGTGGATTTTCCGGGGTTCGACCGCATGAAATTCCAGCAATGGGTTTACAACGAACACCGCATCCGGTGCCGGGGAACGTCGGCGTCGCGGTTCCGGATCAGCACGCACATCTACAACAACCGGGGGGACCTGGACCGGTTTACGGAGATTTTGGGGGATTACAGGAAGAGGAATGCGGCGTAGTGATTTGCACGTCGCGTGGACGAACCCGCCGGCCCTACACGTAAAGCAGATCCCTCACTCCGCTCTGCGGGATTCCCTTCGCGAAAACACTCAGGGCAGGCGGGATGACAGCCGACGGGCGGCGAGGCCGAGCAGGCCGGAGATTAGTCCGCCGGAATAGATGACCGTTTGCCAGACGAGGCCGACGGCCACGGTCAATGCGGCAGGCGCGCCGAAGGGAACCAGAAGCGCCGCCAGCGCCGCTTCGCGGACGCCAAGGCCGCCCTGCGAGAGAGGGATCAGCGCGGCGAGCTTGGCGAGCGGCCAAGCGAGAAACCAGACGCGAAGGCGCAGATGCAGGCCACAGGCCTGCGCGAGGACGGCGGTAAGCAGCACGAACGATGATTGCACGGTGACTCCGCCCGCGAGCGAAACCAGCACGACATGCGGGCGGCGGCGCATCGAGCGGCCTGCCTGGCGGAGGCGGGCGAGCTTGCGACGAATGCGGAAGGAGAAGCGCCTGGCGGGGAGCGCGGCGAAGGTCGCCGTGATCGCCACGATGGCGATGGTCACGGCGCTCATGGCGATGAGGAAGATGCGGCGGCTTCGCGGCTCGAGCTGTTCGGGGAGCAAAGCGGCTCCCGTCGCGGCGGTGAGAGCGAGGGCGAGAACGTCCATCAGGCGGTCGATGAGGCTGCCGAGCAGAAAGCCGGCGCGATGGCGGGCCATGCGCAGTCCCACGCCCACGCGCACCACGTCGCCGCCGACGATGGAGGGAAGAAACAGCGTGCCGAACAGGCCGCCGAAGTAACACTGCGCGGCCTGTGGATAGCTGAGCTCCGCGCCGCCGAGATTCACCATCATGCGGTACTTCATCATGCCCAGGGAATGCGCCGCCATGTAACCGGCGACGACCAGAAGCCACAGCATGGGAGGAATGCTGCGGATGGCGGCCCAGATGCGCTCGCTGGGGAGCACAACAAAGAGGAGCGCGAGGATGGCGAGGCCGATGGCCAGCCGGGTGACGGCTGCGGCGGATCGCCAACCGCGGCCTTCGGGCGCGTCGCTCAATGGGGCGTCACTTCCCGTGGAGCTGGTTCATGCGGCGGGCGAGCTCGAGATCGTTTTGGGTGACGCCGCCGGCATCGTGGGTCATGAGTTCGACGGTAACCCGGTTCCAGACGTTGGACCAATCGGGGTGGTGGTTCATGGATTCGGCGACGAGGGCGCAACTGGACATGAATCCCCAGGCGTGGACGAAATCATCGAATTTGAATTCGCGGCGCAGCTTCCCGCTGGCGTAGGTCCAGCCGGGAAGGCCTGCAAGGGCGGCGGCGATTTCGGATTCGGGGAGCTTTTGTCGGCTCACGACTCCCTCCTTCGACAGACTGGCGGCGCATTCGCGCAATGTGGAGTATGGCGTGTCTGGGAGGGGGCGGCAAGCGGGGGATCGGGGGAATTGGGTTGAAGCAGCCGGGTGTATCCGCTATCTTAGGGGACTCATTTCTGACGCTCAGCCGCGGAGGAGAACCCGGCGAGCGCCCAGCAATCCAGAGGAGAGCATGGCGAAGCGCAAAATACGTGTGGTGCAGTATGGTGTCGGCCCGATCGGGGCTGCTGTGGTGCGCCTGATGCGCACAAAAAACGCGCTGGAACTGGCCGGGGCGATAGATATGGACCCGGCGAAAGTGGGAAAGGACCTGGGTGAACTCGTTGGGGCCGACGATGCACCCTGGGGACTCAAAGTCTATGCGGATGCGGCCGAAGCGCTGGGCCAGGGCGTGGATCTGGTGATGCACTGCACGTCGTCCTATTTGAAGGACGTGGCGGGGCAACTGCTGGAATGCATCCAGGCGGGCTGCTGCGTGGTCTCCACGTGCGAGGAGCTGGCTTATCCCTTCCGAAAGTATCCGGAGATCAGCGCGAAGCTGGACGCGGAAGCGAAGGAATGGGGCGTGGCAATTGTAGGAACGGGTGTGAATCCGGGCTTCATCATGGACAAACTGGTTTTGACGGCAGCGGCGGCGGCGCAGCGCGTGGATTCGGTGCGTGTGGTGAGGCAGGTGGATGCCGCGAGCCGCCGCGAGCCGCTGCAGAAGAAGATCGGAGCGGGCTCGGACCCCGAGGAATTCCGCTCGCAGGTAGCTTCGGGGGCGATCAAGCATCACGGGCTGCCGGAATCGGTGGCCATGGTGGCGGACGGGCTGGGGTACGAACTGGACGACATCATCGAAAAGATCGAGCCGGTGATCGCCGCGGAACGCGTGGTGACGGAATACCTGACCGTCGAGGCCGGCCAGGTGGCCGGAGTGCAGCAGATCGCGCGCGGCATCGAGGACGGGCAGGACAGAATCCACATGGAACTGAAGATGTACGTAGGCGCGGGCACTTCGATCGATACCATCGAGTTGAGAGGAGTGCCGAACCTTTCGTTGACCGTGCCGGGAGGCGCGCACGGGGATCTGGCCACGGCCGCGATCGCCGTGAACGCGATTCCGGTTCTGCTGGATGCCAATGCCGGGCTGCGGACCTCGCGCGACCTGCCGATGTGCTACTTCCCCGAAACGGCGATGCCGTAAACCAGCCCGCCAGCCGGTCGTCAGTTGATCCAGATAAGGTCCACGATATCCCGCACCCGGCTGAAGTCCTTGTCGGAAGTGGCCACGGCGGCCCCCGCCTTCGAAGCGAGGGCAACGGCAAAGGAGTCGGCATACGGAATCCGGTGCTGTGCGTGGATCTCGGCGGCGGAGCTGGTTAGTTCGCGGCCGGCGTCCACGATCTCGATTGGGAGCTGGGCAATCTCGGCGATGGTTCTCCTGGCTGCCCGCTCGCCGTGTTCCCTCCACGCAGAGTAATAAACCTCCCCCCAATTGATGGCGCTCATCAACAATTCCCGCTTCCCTGTCATTGCGAGACGAATGAGTTCGTCCAATTTTTCAGCCCCCGCGCGACCTTCGAAAAACGCCATGAGCGCGCTGGCGTCCAGGACGATCCGCATCACAGCTGCCGGTCCCGCTTGCGTTCCGCCAGCAGGGTATCGAATGCGGAGCGTGGTCCCTTCAGCGAGCCTCGGAGCGAGCGGACGAATTCTGGAGTCACAGGTTGGAGGACCAGCCTGCCCTCCTCCTCGACAAACGCCACGCGCGTGCCCTTACGGATGCCGTGCTTTCGCCGGAGTCGGGAAGGGATCACGAGCTGCCCTTTGGAAGTGACGGTTGAGAATTCTGCTCTCATGCTTCCCCCTCAGGTATGGAACACCAGAAACAGTATGTCACGCTTGAAGAGGTAAGTCACCAGAGCCCATGTACTACTCGAGGCGCGTCCCGGCCCGTGCGGGTTGGCCGGTGGCCTACCTCTGCCAGAAACGCGCAATGGCGGCGTAATCCAGATCCTCTTTCGCTGAGCCCAGCACGAAGTTGTAGACCTCACGTGCGGCGGCTGCGGCAGGCAACGACACTCCGGTTTGATTTCCTAATTCGAGCGCAAGGCCCATATCTTTGTGCATCAGGCGGAGCGGAAAGCTGGGCGCGAATTTATGCTCGAGAATCAACGGAGCTTTCACGTCCAGGACGGGAGCGCGGGCCATGCTGGCCTGCATCACCTCGACGAGTTTCTGCCCGGGGACACCGGAACCTGCAACCAGAGCGAGCGCTTCGCAGAGGGCTTGCACTTCGAGCGCGAGGATGAGGTTCATGGCCAGTTTGACGGTCTGGCCGGCGCCGTTTTCGCCCAGATGCAAAAAGCGTTTTCCCATGGCTTCGAAGACGGGACGGGCGCGCTCGAGCGTCTCTGCCTTGCCGCCAATCATGAAAACGAGCTCACCCTTTTCGGCGCCCCAGGTGCCGCCGGTGACGGGAGCGTCGAGAAAATCGATGCCGCGCTGCGCGCAGTCCGCGGCGACGCGGCGGGCGAGAGCCGGGGAGACGGTGCTGGAATCGATGAGGAGGCTGCCGCGCTTCAGTCCCGCGAGAACGCCATCGGCGCCGCCGAGGACGCTATCGAGCGCGGGCGGGTCGCTGACGATGGTGATGGCCACGTCGGAGCGTTCCGCCGCCTCGCGCGGCGTGGCGGCCACGGCGGCGCCCGCGGCGGCGAGCGGCTCGGTGCGGGAGCGGGTGCGGTTCCAGACAGTGACCGGGAAGCCGGCCTTCAGCAGATTCAGGGTCATCGGCCGACCCATCA
>Ga0187803_10000017_pt1 | contig 69279 bp, 86 predicted proteins | sample NC_wetland_sal_i_2_FD_132425 | JGI IMG/M metagenome (GOLD analysis project Ga0187803, IMG submission 132425) | Wetland sediment microbial communities from Neuse River Estuary, North Carolina, USA - Control_3 | ecosystem: Environmental > Aquatic > Freshwater > Wetlands > Sediment | place: USA...
AACGTAGGCAGTCTCTTCAACCGTTGCTGTATCTTGAACTAAACCGCCGCCGTTTGGGTGCTTGTGCCACCCTTGGGGAATTTCTTTTTTTGACATATAGTTCCTTTCTTGGGAGTGTATCCCACATCGGGCCCTGGGTGGCCCAATATGTGAGACACTCAGTCTAGCGTTTTGCAGCGTTCAACGATTGGCTCGACGCGGTTTGCTTGCCGCTGCCAATCCTCAAACTCGTTGATCTCTTGCTCCAATTCCTTCGCAGACTTGCCGGACGAAGGAGTAAAGAACAGATCAACGATATCTTTGGCTGTGACTTGCCAAGGCATTCTCATGCTTGTGCCTCCTTCAATGGTTCCGGCCTTACCTTTTTGTCCTGTTGTTCCATTAGTTTCCTTTCTTCGCGGCTGCTTTAGCGGCTTTCCGCGCTTCGCGCCGCTCAACTTGCCGGATTTGATGATCTAACTTTGTCCGGGTGATAGTGAGAGGCTCACCATTTTGACGGAATGACTTAATCATGGTTGCTCCTATTGGGAATGAATCCCGGCGAGCCTACCATAGCAGGCTCGACGTGTTCACTCCTCGCCTTGATAATGCCCACGGCATCCGGCATCTTCATAAACTACACGATCTGCAATAACCCGGCGAAGATGCATGATGTAGGCCACATCCAGATATACCACAGCGAACAGCAGGATGTAAAGCAAGGTTTTCCTTTTCATAGTTTTCCTTTGTGCTGCCTGTGCAGCTTGATGATTAACTCCGTGAGAGAAAGAGACATAAGGCAAAGCAGACCGAACAGAATCCAATACATTAAAGGGCTCTCCTTGTTTTACCGCACCGTAGACAGCGCCACCAGTTACTAAATGCATGTTCAAACTTGCGTTGCTTCTCACAATAGGGACAGGTTAGCCAGCGGATCATGACTTCTCTCCCTTCACGATTCGATCAAATCTAGCGCGACTCGGAGGCCACGCAAGAATCCTGACGCAGGCCCAGAATACACCCTTGATTTTGGTTTGGCTCATTAGCTGCCAAACCATTTTAAGCATGATCCAGGTTGGCATAGAGCCTACTTTCTAAAGATGTGTGGCGCTACTGGTGCGCTTGTGCCTTCAGTGTGTGGACGATTCTCCAGCCAAGTGCAAAAAGAATCTGCAACGGCCCAAAGGCAGAGTGAGAGAATGATACCGATGATAATTAGCATGAGAGTCTCCCGTGAAAGGCCACCGCGGGGACGCTAGTGGCCCTTCCCGCGCTACTCTTGCTCCGCGAATGTACGATCTATTCCATCCCGATACTTGCGCCTAATATTGCCGGCCCACCCTTGTTCGTCGAATGGTTCTGGGTCATTCACATACACCCGCCCTAGCTTATTCGCCTCAGGCGGGAACAGAATTGCAAGCAGCTTTTCAAGCATGATTCACCTCACGTAAAGATGATTGGGTCCTTGGATGGTGAAGGCTTAACATTGGGCAACGCCATAATCATGTCTTGCTTTGTGTTAGGACAAGGCATGTAATTATAGCCAGGGAAGAACTCAAAATGTGGGTCAGATGCAAGAACTATGAAAATTACGAGCCTGAGCATGTTGGTTCCACTTCTACCGGGGTGGAAATGTCATTGACAAACTCAGGCAGGTCCCGCGTATTTTCGGGGTGATAGCTGTCAACGCGGAATGAGCCGTGCTCATCAACGATATACGTCCGGTCGCTAGTCTTGACTGTCTCGCCGGGTTTCGCAAGCATATCTTTCATGTTCACTCCATTGGGAAAGTATCCCGCAGCGCCCACCGCAAAGATGGGCGCTATGTGATACTTCTAATACTCGTCGTCACTCCACAATCCCCAGTCGCCATTTTCATTTCGGCCCCAAAGGTATCCCATGACCGGGTGAACTTCATTCATGTAATCCGTTGCATCATCTTCAATTTCGCTTGCCCATTCGTAGTCTGCAAGAGACTCAGGCTGAGGGCAAGATGGGTCATCGTCATTTACGTCAAAGCCATAATCTTCGCAAAATTCAACTATGGCATCAATCGCATAGATGCCGCGTGCAGAATCCACGTAGCATCCAGGCTCAAAATAACCGCGTTTAGTCATGGGTATCCTCCTGAGCGTTAGAGTCAGGGGGCACCGAGAGCCAAACAAACATATTTGAGGCGCAGGGTGCCCCGGTAGGCCTGACTCGGCAAGCACTCCGGTTAGTGAAGCGCTTGATGTGGCAGGCTATGTTGGTGGGGTGCTGGCAGACAAACTTATCCTCACGCGCGCGTTACCTTAATTTCTTCCGCGGGCGCGTAACTATCACCGCGCCATTAATGCGGCGTGCAGGATAATCTTGGCAATAATGTTCTTGACCACTTCGCTGTCAGTCTGTCTCAACGCCTTGAGGTAGACGTCGTGCAGAGCTAGATGTACAGACATGGTTCTCCCCTGTCTCAAGCTTAACGAGCAAGCTTGCCCAGTAGGGCTCTTGCGAGCCCTCTAGGGAAAGATTACTCTTCTTTCTTGGCAAGCTTCGAATCGTTCGCCTTGAGGAACGCTTCAAGCTTTCCGCTCTTGACCAACGAGATAACCTTGGCCCAACCGCTGGCGTACAGCGTAACTGGATACCGACCCGTTCCGTAAAACGAGACAGCACCCTTCACCGAAACCCTCAGACCATCGGTCGTTGGGTTGTTCGCTTTGTGCTCAAGCTGTGCGATGCGCGCTAACAAAGCTTCCTTGGAAGCGTTCACGTCCAGCTTAGGAGCAGTGATCGTGGTAGACATATCGTAATCCTCCTATGGATTAGATGTGTTTTGACAACACATCCCCAAGCGCTCCGGTTAGTGAACGCTTGAGGGGTGTTGTCACCCACTGGCCACAGAGTAGCGACCTACTCACCCGCCGGGTTAAACCCGGCCAATAACTGTCCCTAGGATTGCCGCGGCTATACAACGCAGGCGGACGCACCGTCTCAGTCTAGTGTGCTCTTTAACACACGGAGAGTTACTGCCGTTCAGCGGCCTAATAAATAGCGACCGTCGAACGGTTCAGGTTTAGACTCACGGCGGGTTTAATCCTTGCTTCGCTACTGCCATTAGACGCGGCCAGTGAATCCGTTCGCCTGCTCTTCCGGTTTACCGCATCCGGTATTTCGTTGTGGCGAACGCAGATTCATAGTGCAAGGCAGAGACCAAACCGTAAGTCCTTTAGAATCAGTAAATGAAAAATGCAGATCGAGCATAATTTACGTGGTGGGTGTGTAAAATTTTCCTTGAAATTGATTATGTGTATGAAAACAAAGGACTTCATTTGAACGTAAATTGTGCTCGATTTTGAATATTTTACTTAGCTGTGATAGCGAACAGGCAGAACATTGTCGAAATGTGGGAGATTGCGGACATATTCGCGCAGATATGCTGCAGATCATCACAAACATATGCAGGGCGAAGCAAAGTGACTGACGGTCAGGAATGACTGAACGTGGCCGTTGTCTGACACATATCGAGTGTGCGCGATTATTTCCATGAAAATCGAAATATCCGCAAACTGTTGAAACAAAAAGACTTAGTGCAAGAAAATGCACCATAATATGCTTCTAAAAACCGGCATTTTGTGTACTTTTTGACACACTCGAATAGTATGTAACTATATCAACGATTCGAGACACGTATTGATTAGCGTATGTTGTTGATTTTATTGTAGTTATATTGAAAGGGGACCCTAGGGGTCTAGGGGGACAGGGTCTCCCACTTCGGCGCGAGATCCACCCGGTCACCCCACTTTTTGATACAAAAAATATTTATCAGGATTTTATGCGTACTTTAATGCAAAAGGGGACCCTAGACCCCCCGGGGGGTACTTTGTGGGCCAGGGACTCCTGCCAGGATCCTATCCGGCCGGCCCTTACAAGTCTCGAGAGACACTACTACGAAAATATGCCAATATATAGGCACTAGACGCTGGGTGCCCCGAATTCTACCCTGAAAAGTTATCCTAAAATTCCCACAGGTAATAATACACACACGGCCGGCCGATGTCACCGGTCACGAGTTTTTCTTCCCTGATCTTGTGATCTTCTATGAGGCGCCGGATCGCAATCTTGTACTCGTCCGGAAAGTTATCAGAACGCACCATGCGCGACAGAACATTTGACTTGACCTTCCCCATCGGAGCCTCGGTGATTGCCTTCACAATCCCTTCCATTAACCGGCCGATTTTCTTCTGACTCGGTAGCCGCGGAAAAACCTTCTTGCCTTCCTGGGTGTACTTCATGAGCCCCTCTCGAGCAAGATCAACTGCAACTTCTGCTATCGACTTGTACTCTGAAACTTCTTTCATTTTACTGATCCTCCTCGGATCTAAAAACACAATATCATCCTTTTAAAAGGAAGTCAAGAACTATTTTTCGGAACCGAAATCAATTCACCCTTTTTCTCCAAATCAATTCAACCTGAACCCAAAATAAAGTTAGGATATATCCTAAAAAACTTTAATTCAACCTGAACAGAAATTAGGGTGAATTAATTTCTGGAAGTCGTTTATTCATAAGAAGTTGGGAGGCATTTTGGTTGAATAGCCTTTTTAACCCCCTGTACCTCTCTCTCTCTCTCTCTCTCTCACGTCACGGGTTTTGTATCTCTCACACGGTTAGAATTCATTTTTGGATCCGAAAACACCAGGAAATGAATTCTTACCAAAAAGTCGCCCTGACCAATTTTAGTACATAACCCGGGGCCCCCCGCGCCGCCGCCTGCCGCCCGCGCGCATCCCGCGCACCGGTTGCGCCACCCTTCCGCCTCGAGTACACTTCTATAAGTCTCCCGCTCACACCGGTCATACTGCCAGATCCTGTACACATGTGTCTACCAGAAGCTCCGCGCCCGCTGCGCCCCGATCGCCCTCCAAATTATGCCACTACTCAAACATATAATGGAGACGCCGAAAGGCGGCTTGAGGGCCGCCCAAGACCTCCGGAAGGCCAGGAGCCAAAGACGGCCCTTTTCAGGGAACTCCCGATCCGCGGTAATCCTGCAGGGCTCAATAAACTCAAGTGAGAGCTCTAAGGCGGCCCCAAGTTCTTTCCGGCCTAGTCGGTACCTGAGTCAGCCGTGTATGCGGCAGGAGTCGGCGCCCAACCGATGAATCAGATCTTTAGGATCTGCCAAGCCGGAGGCCGGTCCAGTTTGTTCGCCCCTGGTTTGGACGAACAGCCGCGAATGAGTAGCGAAGCGAAAGTCCGGAAAGAGTCTAGCGATCAATTAAGGGGCCGGGTATTCGGGTGTCGGGGGCTCCACCAAATAGGAGAAGTCATGAGTGAGACAGCCAACAACTGTAAAGTTCCAAATATTATTCTGGGCGGATCTGGTAGCATAACTTCGTCTGGTATCAACGTAGACGGTAAGAATAATCACTGCTTCACCCTGGACGAACTTCTAAGCCCTGCGGCACTCGAGCTTCTGAACGGTCAAGGCTACGTCTGTTTTAAAATTATGGATGCTTGGGGAGATAGAGCAGGATGGTTTTCGCGTAAAAAGAAAACGATAATCGAATCAGAAGCTGTAGTGATAGGAGCAAATTCAGGATTCTAACATGAACAAAAAGAAAATCATCAAATACGTGATCATCAGCAATTTATATAACAGAGGTTGCCGGATTGCGACCGGCACCAGTGATAGAGAAAATGATGACTCTTTCAAGCCTGGAGTTCTCTATGATGAGTGCGAAAAAGGTGCCCAACTTTTTGCTAACCTGCGGATAGCCCGACGAGCAATCGAACGCAGTATTGCATTCGCTGCCAAATATCATTCAAATCATGCCTACTGGCAAAAAGGGTGGTCGATCATTCCTGTGAGGGTAAAGTGACAGAGCAGAAGCAACAAGAAGAGTCCGTGTACCGCAACGCCTTCTCTCTGGCCCTGTGGGACGGCGCCTCAGACGAGCAGGCCCACATCAAGGCTGAAGCCGCGGTCGAGAAGCTGCGGAAGCAACAGGAGGCAGAATGAACAAATGGTTTATAGATAGTAAAGGAAATATGTTTGAAGTGATTGAAGACGGGGGCTTCACGATTTATAAACCTTTGTTTAGTCAGCCGGGTGGATGTGTATCTTATTCTCAGGAGAACAAAATGGATTTCAGTATCAATCCCGAAGGTCCTTTCAAAGTTCATATGTTGAATGAAGCCGGCAAGATCAAGGCCCAGGTTCTTGCAGGAGCGTTTGATCAACTTCTTTCACTTGTTCTTCATAACTGCCGGCCCGATCCTTATCGCGTTCAATCAACCATACAGGATCCGGCGGCTACCGGCAATCCGGCCGTGAACACAGAAGAGTTGAAACAGTTCATCTTTAAGTTGCAGGAAGCATCCTTCTACGCCAAGCGTGCGATGGCAATGCTGCCGGAGAATCAGCAATGAACAGGGCATATATAAGTTGTGAACTTACTGGAATGAATGCATGGCACATTTCTGATCCGACAATTCCTAAGATTCGGATGGCTGTGCAGTCACTGGCAGGAAGGAACCATAGGCCTTTCCCTGGGGGAGCAACATTCACTGAGAAACCTCGCCGCGATCACATGTTCCGCGGATACATCGATCCTGAGTCTGTGCAGCAACTGGTTGATGCCGGCGCGGCTATGTTTGAAGTGGATGAAGATGTTTTTGAGATAGGAAGTACCGGAGTAATTTTTCGAGTGACAAAGTTTGTGAAAGGTGCATTTATTTTTACCGAACGTGACCCTACCGTTCTGAAGGATCTACAACAATGATTGTGATGTTTCAATACCGCGGTAAAGCTTATACCTTCGACTGCGTCGATGAAACACTGCTCGACATAGAACAAATCCTGGCCGATATCAACAAAGGAAAAGTCCAGGATATGGGAATGAAGCCTTCCGAAGTAACAGAGTTCCTACGTCTCCGAAAAGAAATTCCGGGCATGGGAGAAGGCACACCATCATGAAGCCCTGGCAGAAGATGTTGCTGTTCACTTTGACGATGGCGATCGTAACATATGCTGTCGGATCCCTGATCCCGAATGACAGATTTATATTGACAGTTGGGATGTCTTCCTGTATAGTCTTAGTCGGCATGCGAGTGATGCGGCCAGCACAAGGAGAATGAGATGGCGAAAAAGAAAAATCAAAAAACCTTTCAGGTGTGGGCCCGGGTTAATGTTTTAGCAACAGTCAATGTTCCGGCTGATACTCTGGAGCAAGCTGTTGAAGTGTCTAAGACTTTGACATCTGATGATTTTTTGTATGAAGGCCGATATGACGGGACTGTCGAAGACACAGAACTAAACATCACAGGGGTTATGGAGAACTAGTGCCATTCCATTGGTGTCAAGACGAAACTAATGCAACGATCGCCGCGTTCTCCCTCATCTTGGGGTTTTGGCGAATGGTGTTGAACTACGTCTACCAAATTTTTAAAGGAGCCAGCAATGCGTTACTACGTTTGCGAATGCGGAGCAGAATTTGACGACGATCAGCAAGGCGCCCGGGAGCATATGCTAGACGAGCACCTGGACTTGATTGAAACACGATTCGAAGACCTCATCAACGAAGGTGTTTTTGAGGAAGAGAATTTCACGGAAGAGGAATACTATGACGAAGCCATCGAGGAAGTTACCGAAGAGCTTCTCGATCTGACTGGTGACGAGGACTAATTGTGATAAACAAAATACTCGTTGGGACATATCAATTAGGTCTCAGAAATATAAAGGTTTTTGCTGACCCCAATACTGCCAGCGGCTCTGTCATCATGATGCCAGAAAACAAAGGTGTTGCTGAGGTTAATGTTGGCATAGCTAAAAGTTGGGCAGAAACTGTATCAACATTTCTTCATGAGGCTTTTGAGTTGTCATTCATAGATTTAAATGGTCGGTACAGCCAGTCTCCAGGCTTTTGTCAAGAAGCTTCCGACTTCATTTTCTTAGTGACTCACAATCAGTTTTCAGATGCCGGCGAACGAGTATCGGAATTATTGGTAAAGGCTTTGCCGGCCTTAGAAAAGATTTATAAAAAGAATCAGAAAAAGTGACAGGAGATGATGCGTGAGAATCAATCTCGATCAAGCGCTGATGTTGGTAGAAAACATTCTGCTGATTTGGGTTGTGATCCAGGGTGAGTACATTCGATATTACGAACGGGAAGTTCACCGCATTCAATCTGAAAGAGAAAAGGAACGGTCAGAATGGCGTCAACAGAAACGGAAACAAGCAACCAAGAAAGCGGAGGCATTGATCACGACTCCGGTGTCGACTGCCGGGGAGCGCGGCCTATAACTGCGCGTGAACAGAAGCTGTTCTTTATGTCAAAGCTTAGAACTGTCTGCGCTTTGTTCGGCGCAATCTCCCAGGCGATCACGGTACTGATTACAGTCTGGCTGTTGTTACATAGGCACTGACATGAATAATTTCGGATGGATAGGCGTTGATTTTGATGGCACCCTTGTGGAGTATGAACGTTGGCTCGGGCCCGACGTATTTGGTGCTCCAATTCCTAATATGGTTCAGCGGGTTATAGACTGGCTCGCAGAAGGCCGAGAGGTTCGTATTTTAACTGCGCGCGTATATGCTCCACAGAATGATGCAGGCAGGCAGAAGGACGCTGCGATTGCTTTGTTGGCAATTCAAGACTGGTGTGAGAGTGCTTTTGGCCAACGTCTCGCTGTGACCTGCCAAAAAGATTTTACAATGATTGAGATGTGGGATGATCGTGCAGTTCAGCTTATTCCAAATACCGGCGAACGGGCAGACGGTAAACCATGAGATTCAATCTTATCACCTACATGAATTATCCTTTCGGCCTCGGCTGGGACTACAATCTTTTGAAGAATCTTCTTGAAGGTTGGGGCCATGAAGTCCGCGGCGTGGATCTTCGCAGCATCGAAGGTAATTGGGAAGGTCCGGTTGAAGACGCTGATGTAAACATTTTCTTGGAGTTGCTGTCCGGCCCCCTCTTTAAATTTGCTAAACAGAACTGGTTCATTCCAAATCAGGAGTGGTATCACGCGCAGTGGGACCGCTGGCTTCCAGGACTGGATAAGCTTCTCTGTAAGACACATGAAGCCTATAATGCTTTTGCTAGTCGAGTGCCAGACGAGAAACGGATTCACATCGGATTTGAATCTCGGGATCTTTATGACCCGACTATTCCTCGTAAGAAGAAGTTTTTACATGTGGCCGGAGGTAGCGCATCGAAGAATACTACGGCGGTGGCCTACGCCTTCGCGAAGTTCTTCAACGATCCATACGATAAGGATTGTAATCAGGAATTGGTTCTAGTATCTCGAGACTGCAACCACAACAATCTTCTTCGTGATCGCAAAAATTGTCAATATATTGAGAAGGCCGGTGATGAAGAACTTCGCATTCTGATGAACGAATGCACCTATCACATCATGCCATCCGGGGCCGAAGGGTGGGGCCACGTTATTCATGAAGGCCTCGGCTGTGGTGCAGTTATGATTACTACAGATTTCCCTCCCATGAATGAAAGCACAGGCATAGATAGAAGGTATCTGGTTGCAACACCGAAATGGGATCCAATGAATGCTATTGGCCGATTTGCTTGGGTTGGTGCTCTTCAAGTTAAAGCTGCCGTTGAGCAAGCAGCACAGATGTGGAACACGCGTGACCGTCTTCAGGCAATTCAAGATAAGGCTCGTGCGTCTTTCTTAATTGATCGGGAATTTTTTCGTCAGAAGTTTAAGGAGCTAGTGGACAATGTCTGACATTACTCGAGCACTTCAGATCGGCGGCATGATGCGGCCCACAGAGTTGCAATGGCTTGCAGATCAAGCTGAGAAGCATTATCGTATTGTGGAGATTGGTTCTTGGATAGGTCGTAGTACCCGCGCATTGGCAGACAATACGCGGGGCTCGGTGTATGCGGTTGATACTTGGGCGGGCTCTTGGCAGACAGATGATGATCCAGACTTTCAACGCGGTGGTCCCGATTGGTTATATAGTACTTTTCTAAAAAACACAAGCGATTGCGCTGCAGTAATTCCCTATCGCATGAGTTCTTTGGATGCTGCAAAACTTTTTGAGGCAGAAGATCTATTCGATATGATTTTCATTGACGGGTCTCATGACTACGACAACGTGCGTGCAGATATTCTCGCGTGGCGCCCGCTGTTGGCTTCGGGCGGCCTTCTCTGCGGTCACGATTATAAATATGATCCGTGCGATCCCATTAAGCGTGAAAGTTTTCTCGGTCTGGATCGTGCGGTCGAAGAACTTGTTCCCACAGTGAAGATTGCAGTGGATACGATTTGGTACGAGGCATAATATGGGTCTTGATAGAAATAATCGTAGGTTTTTGGAGTTTGCCAAGAATCAGTGGGGTGTAGATTTTTCTGAGACTGCTACGCTCGGGCATCAGGAGTTTCATGAACCTGTGATAGACGTCGGCATGAAATATGCAGATGACTATTTGCACTTTGTCTTAGGAGCACAACGAGTAGCGTCGTTTGACGCATCTGATTATGAAGGTGCTACATACATCCATGATTTCAATAAGCCGATTAATTTGGAACAGTACGGTCGATTCACGGCCGTGATTGATGCCGGCTCACTCGAACATATTTTTAATTTTCCCCAAGCGATTTCAAACTGTATGGATATGGTTGCTGAGGGCGGTCATTTGCTTATCATGACGCCGGCCAACAATCTTTGCGGACATGGATTTTATCAGTTCAGTCCAGAGCTTTTTTATCGTGTGTTATCTCAATGGAATGGTTTTAAAATTCAAGATATGTTTAGCGCCGAATTACCAGAAGCGAACTGGAACACAATTCCGGATCCCGAAGTAGTAGGATATCGTGTGGGAGTTCAAAGTAGCAAGCCCACAGTGTTGCTTGTACTTGCAAAGAAATTAGTATCAGTTCCTCTTTCATTGAATCATTTGCAGCAGAGTGACTATGCTGTAGCGTGGAGAACGTAATGGATACGATTCAGAGTCTTTGGGTTGACGGTTCGTTGTCGCCGGTGGAGCAACTCTCCATCAAATCTTATCTTAAGGCCGGCCACCCATTCAATCTGTATACTTACGGTGATGTAAAAGGTGTTCCCACCGGGGCGCTCGTCAAGGACGCGGAAGAGATTGCGCCGAAATGGAAGATAGCTAAGTTTCAGAATCTAGCAAACTTTTCGGACTATTTCCGATTCATGATGCTCTACAAGCGTGGCGGCTACTGGTCCGACTTGGATGTGTGTTGTTTGCATGCATATGATTTTGAAGGTCCTTACGTCTTTGCTTCGCAAAATAGTGGACCGCCCGAAGTAGAAGCCAGAGAAGTTCTGACAAGTTGCGTGATAAAATCACCCCCGGGCAGCAATATTATGCGTCGATGTCTAGAGCGCATTTCAATGACGGATACTATGCATAATGGATGGGCCGATATCGGTCCTATTCTTCTCATTGAAGAAGTTCCTAAGTGTGGACTTCAACAGTACGCAAAATCGAAGCTGACGTTCTGCCCCCTGGATCACTACGATGCCCCTGATTGTATTTTCGGTAACGGAAGTGGTCTATTAGAGTTTTGTTCGACTGATACGCGGGCTGTGCATATGTGGAATGAGGAAGCGCGTCGTGCCGGCATCGACAAGTATTCTTCATATCCAAACAGCATGTTTGAGACGTTGCAGAGGAGAATAGGATGAGCTTTTTTAAAGATGCGGAATTAAAAATAGTTCTTCGTGGCGGAAATTTAATTCATGAAATATCAATATCTGATCCGTGTGGAAAAGTATACGCTCAATGTGAAAAACACAAAAATTATTGGCAGAGAATTTATGCCAACGAGTTTGCATCAGTCGAACTGATACGAGAAACAGCGCAGAGAATTATTGATGCATGTCCAATGTGCGAAGCAGAAAAACCGCCGGCTAGACTCTGTTTTCCGGAAGGAGCCGAACTGTGAAAGACATCGTCCTCATTCCTACATGGTATCGTCCTGAGTATTTGCAGTTATGCTTGGAGCATCTGGCTCAAACTCGCGGCATTGAGAGTAAACAGATCTGGATTCTGCAGGATCAGCATCAGGATGATTTGATTCGGCATGCTGTTGAAGAGAACTGGACCCAAGATGTTCTCGCTTCATGGCAGCAATACAAGGCCCTGGACATTCGATTCATCCGCGCTACGCCGCACTGCACCGTTGGCAATAGTCGCAACGTGTTGTTCGGCTATCATCGCGCATACAACACTGGAGCAAAGTACGTCTATCTGATTGAAGACGATGTCTTCGTGACGCCGGACTTTTTCGAATGGCACGAAGCCGTGCAGAACGATGGGGATTATTTCTGCTCCGTGGGCTACAACTGCAAGTACAAACGGCCAGACATTCTGACCAGTGAAGATCCCGGCGCCTACTACAGTGCGCGTTGGTACGGCTCATACGGAGTCGGCTGGAAGCGCGAAAAACTAGCTCCAATCTTTCAACACGACATTCTCAACTATGTATGCAACATGACTGCATACATAGAGCGCGTGCTTCCCAATACGCCGCTAGGAGTGCAATTCACAGAGCAGGACGGACTCATTGAGCGCATCATGTGGCTCAGCGGGAAGCCTGTGGCGTTTCCTTATCAGTCGCGGGCCTATCATATGGGTTTCTATGGTTATCATCGGGAGGGCGCCCGTCCGAACGGATTTCTGGATGCGAAGATCGCTGGCCTCAGGAAGATGGTTTCAGATCCGGCTACATTTACAAGTTCTATCAATAATCCTTTCAACGATCTGACCCCATTTCCGACAGAGTTTCCAGGGCGTATTGAGAAACTTCAAAAGCTACAGGAGTTCGTATGAGAGACATCATCATAATCCCGACGTTCGACCGACCAGAGTATCTTCTGAACTGTATAGAGAATTTGCGCGGTGTTATTAGTAAATCATTCGGTACAGAAAAATGGATATGGATCACCGAGGATATTCACTCGGATAAACCAAAGAGTTTTACTACTCAGTGGGAGATGATGTCTGTTATTCGTGAAGCCAACAAATTATTTGGACTCACTTTTCGGTATATGGCTACGCAGCCCCATTCAACTTTCGGAAATAGTTACAATGTTTTGAATGCAATTCAAGAGGCTGCAGTGTACGATGATGTTGATAAGGTTTATTTGATTGAAGACGATGTGATGATTACAGACGATTTTTTCCGGTGGAATGAGGAAGTTCACGCTAAGTTCCAGCCGTGGGCATCATGCGCCGGCAGATTGAACCGTAGCCTTAATTTCGCAATGAACGGGCCCGAGGCCTTGGATGAAACATTTAAGGATACGCGCGCATGTCGCGAATCGGTGACCGCGTATAATTCTTGGGCTACTTGTTTTTCAAGGCAAGCTCTGCAAGATATTTCACAGATGGCATACGGCCATGAACATTTTCGTCCGGGGTATGAGCAGGACATCATGATTCAGAATCACATTCGTCGTAATAAGTTGCCGACGATTTGGCCCTATGTTCCGCGCGCCTATCATATGGGTTGGTATAGCTATCACCGCGACGGAATGAGATTCAACGGAACCCTGGAAGAGAAAATTAAATCGCTTCGGTCTACGGTTAAGAATCAATCTAGGATTAAATCGATGGCATGCATTCAGGATATCGATGCATTCCCCACAACGCAGCACGAGCCGGTGACCGGTCTCTACCTGAGGTAAGATGAACATCAAAGCCCGCGCAAAATACTTAATGGATAGTTTTAAGTTAACAGTTGAGAAATGGTTAACAGTGTTTACTTTTCAAGGCGGCTGTTGCGCAATTTGCGGCAACAAACTGATTAAGGCGAACACAGATCATGACCATAAGACCGGTGAAGTCAGAGGCCTCCTGTGCGCGCGATGTAACCGGGCCCTGGGCCGGTTCGCTGATCGGCTAGACCTTCTGGAGGCGGCTGTACGCTATCTAAAAGACCCCCCGGCTCGTAAAGCATTGGGATATATACACATAGGCTATTCGGGAAGGATCGGGACGAAGAAGCACCGGAAGATGATGGCAAAATTAAAGCGGAATGCCACCACTTAAACATATAATGGAGGTCCTATGACCTTACAACAGCTTGAAAGTGGTGTCAATATTTGGGCATCTTTTGTGAAAGCCCACGAGAAACTAGTCCTTATTTTGGCCCTTGTCGGCTTAGGTTTTTATGGCTACAACCGGGGGGTGAACGCTTGGGAAGCTTATGATAAGCGTCACGTCGCCCTGGACCAGCAGAAGATCGATCAGGCACACCAGGAGAACGCTGCTCTAGCACAGCAGCTTGCGGCCCTTAAGTTTACCGTGGACACGAATGCCCGGATAGCCGATGCAAAGATTTCGGCCGCCCATGAGGCTGCCAAGAAACAACAGGCTACAGACCAGCAGCTTCCGCTACCGGATCTTGCGCAGCGGTGGGCTTCGCTTCTTCCTATTACAACCCATCCAGATGATATTGTTCCTGCACCCGACAATAAATTGGTATTGACAGAATTTGTGTCTCGTGCTACAGTAGTAGAGTTAGAAAGAATTCCTGATCTCACTGAATCGGTTGTGCAGACGACAGCGGAACTCGCGGGATGCAATCAGGTTCGCGCAAAGCAAGATGAAGTACTTGCAGGCAAAGATAAAGAATTAATTGCAGAGAAACAAGCTAGAGTAGACGACGCCAAGCTGGCGAAAGTAGCACAGCGGAAATCCTGGCTTCGTGGATTCAAAGTCGGGGCAATCGTCGGTTTTGTAGCCGGCGCATTCCTCGGACATAGTGTTTAAAATCTTAGGAGATTCAATGTCTCATAACGTCGAAGAAGAGAAAGTTTTAATCGATCAGACAGTAGCAGTTTACGAAAAGAATGCCGGAAACATTCGCGCTACTGCGCTCGAATTAGGTATTGCAAGAAGCACTGTTAGAGATCGCATCAAGAAAGTAGGCCTAGGAAAGAAGCCCCTAGCCGGCGGAACCAAAGAAGGTACTCCGACGCAACCTGAAAAGCTTCCGCAAGCTGGAGAAGTAAAACGATATATTTTGACTTCTGCGCAAAATAATACTCATGTTCACGCAGAATTTTTGGAAAACTTGGAAACCTTGGCAAAATATTATAATGCCGAAATCATCGTAGGAACCTATACCTACAATCAGAATCACTATGGCAAGTTGAGTGTGAAGCGCGGTAAAGATAAGCAGGAAGAGAAGCAGTTGTGGTACGATCCGGCTATCATAAAGTACATCAAAGACTACCGCATTGAATTAGGTAAGGGGCTGGTATGGGCGGGTGAATATAACGCGCTGCCGACGAATGTTAACCCCCTGGCCGGGTTGGAATCATACACCGGACGCAAGAGCGCGATCTTCCCTCATGCGAAGCTGGCTATGCGCAGTATCGCAACTATGCAGGGCGAGGGAGTGAAGCTGAATTATACCACGGGCACCGTGACACAGCGTAATTACATCCAGAAGCGCGAGGGCGTGATCGCAGAGTTCCACCACATCTACGGCGCGCTACTGGTTGAAGTTAACTCGGATGGTCATTGGTGGGTCCGTCAACTGAATCAGGATGAGGGCACCGGGACGTTGCAAGATTTGAATGTGTTGGTGAAGGGTGGAAAAATCATCAGCAAAACGGAGCGCGTGGAAGCTATCACCTACGGTGATCTGCACGGCACCTTTGCGGACCCAGGTATCGTGGCAACATCACAAAACATGCTTGACATTCTGCGTCCCAAGTATCAGTTCCTGCACGATGTAATGGAAGGCGTGTCGATCAATCCGCATGACCGCAAATATAAGAATAACCATGCAAAGTTCCACACATGGTTGCGTGGCTACGGACGCTTGGATGCCGAATTAAGAGATACGGCAGCGCTCTTGAAGACTTTCACCCGTGATTTCTCGAAGACTGTGATCGTCGATTCGAATCACGATGATGCGTGGTTGCATCGTTGGCTGCAAGAATACGACTATCGCGTGGATCCAGCGAATGCGGAATTATTCTTGAAGCTACAAACATATGTCTACGAGCAGATTCGCAGAGGTAAGATGCCGCGCGACATCAGTGTGATTGAGTATGCGTTGACCGGCGCGGGCTATACAGATCCGGCAAGATTTTTGCTGGCAGACGAATCGTATTTGATCTGCAATCGCAAGATCGAATGTGGTATGCACGGTCACTTAGGCCCAGGTGGGCGCCGCGGTTCACCGGACAATCTTTCGAAGATGGCGAGGAAGGCCAATACCGCACACACCCATGCCACCGGGATTTACAACGGACTCTACGTGGCAGGCACCAGCAGCAAGCTGCGTTGGGACTACAACCTCGGGCCCAGTAATTGGACGAACAGCCATATTGTGACCTATCCGAATGGCAAGCGTTCTATCATAACGATTTACGCTGATAAGTGGAGAGCATAATGGATAAGCAGATTATACTCGGCTTCGGCAACAAGGCTCGCCAGGGAAAGGATACAGCCGCATCCGGGATTGAAGAGTGGGTCAAAGCTGCACAGTTTGGAAACATTCTTCATGTGGGTTTTGCCGACGCTCTTCGGATTGAAGTGTCTGAGGCTATTAAGAATTGCGGCGGGGATGTAGAACTCCTTTTGGCTCAAGGACCGGAACCTGGAATCAGGTTTCCTTCGTGGGTTAAGGCTACGCCTAATCCGACGATCGAGCCACTGAGTCCTTACGGAAAGCACGCTACGATCATGCAGTGGTGGGGCACGAATTATCGTCGAGAACAGAATCCAAATTATTGGGTTGACAAATTCAAGGAACGTGTGGTAGGATTTGAAGGAGTAGTAGTTGCAGGCGATGTTCGGTTCGTGAATGAAGCTATCGCGATCACAGAGCTTGGTGGCTTTACAGCGAACGTGCGGCGCCTTAACGAAGATGGAACGCAGTATTTTGATTCATCTCGGCCAGCAGGGCATCAGTCTGAAATAGAACTGGATACCTGGAACTGGGATTATAGGATCATTGCGAAATCAGGACAAGTTGAATTAGTCAAAGCGCAAGCCGTACAGATTTTATTCGATGTGATGCGCTTGAAGAAATGGATATCATGAAAAACAAACCGACTGTTTATTTGGCCGGCCCTATCCGCGGAGAGCAAGATTACGTTTGGCGTAAAGCCTTCGTAAAGGAATATCAGAGTGAGATGCAGTTTCGCATCCCTTCGGATATCATTACGATGGACATGGCTAAGCTTCGGAATTTCGGTCCAGCGGCTTACATGACGTATCGTACCGACCTGGATCTGATTGATCGGTCGGAGATCGTAGTAGCGAATTTGCTTCCTATGTCTGACGGATATCCTGCGATAGGTACTCTGTTTGAGATCGGGTATGCACGCGCGAAGGGAAAGCTTTTGTTTATCGTCGCAGATCAGAAGCGAAAGGAGCATCCGTTCCTGGCTTTTGGCGCCGATGGATTATATCCAAGTTTTGAGGAACTCGGTGTGTTCTTGCATCAGTATCTCGGGATCCTCAATGGTGGTTGTCCGGTGTTTGAAAAACTTTAAGGAGAATAAGAAATGCCAATTTCAGACGTAACAATGCGCACGATCAAGTGTGACAACGAGAAGTGCGACAAGGAAGTCACGTTCAATGTTCAGGATCAGGCCGCCATTGCTGCGCTGCCCGACTGGCTGCGAACCTACCGCAACGTCGTTCTCGGAAATAATGCCCGCTTTGGGTATTGCTCTGACGAATGTGAAGTCGAAGGTGTGACGTCCGGCGTTCATAACGTTCCGGAACCCAAGAAGGTCGAAGTGGCCACACCTGCCGATGCGCAGCAAGTAATTGCAAATGCCAAGGTGGCTGATGCGCTAAAGGCCAAGAAGGGCAAAGGCAAAGTTAGCCTCGAGTAACTATGGACACATTCATTCGCATTAAGGGTATACTCAAGCAGCCCATCTACGAGACAGGGCCTTGGTATACCCTATGGCGTTTGAAACCTGTTGAGACTTACAAGTCTATGTCTTTCTCTGCTAGTCATAAAGACGATGCAGAACTTTTCAGCATCATTGATAAGGTGATGGGAACCATTATGCACAACCAAGGAATGTCTGTTGTGACAGATGAGTTGATGTCTACCAAGAAAGTAGATAATTTACAATTCTGGCCCATGCATAATTTTTCTCATATCGAAGTAGAGACTCGGCTTTTGTCGGCTCCCCCAGTAGAAGGTATGGTTCAATGAATTCGACATTCGTAATCACAGGAGAAATCGTTCCGGCGACTGCCAACCAATTCTTTTGGGTAGCAGGCGAGGATTTTATAACAGATGTTGTTATATCATCTCCGGGCGGTGACATAGGGCTGACGTATGGAATGTTCGATGTGATCAAGTTCCAGAAGATGCGAACGCACGTCGTTGGACTAGCTCAGTCGGCGGCCGCGGTGTTGCTGCAGTCCGGCAGTTGGCGAACCATGACCAACAGCAGTCTTTTGCAGTTTCATGCACCAGAAGAAAATGTTTCTGATGCAGAGTTTCGGTTGTATACTCAGCTTGTTGAGATGGTGGCACAGCGTTCCGGTCTCAACATTGCCGAGGCACACGATCTTTTTGACAACCATTTTATTACAGCGAATCGGGCCCTGGAGTTAGGCCTGATCGATGAAATCGCGGAAGACGCGAAAGTTATGAGGTGGACCAGAGATGGGAGAAGTCACAGAATTCCGGAAATTGGAAGCAGGAACGGGACCAATGAAACCGAAGCTGACGGATGTGGTGGCGGCATTTAAATTTTCGCGCCTGCCTCGAGAAGAACGTATGGCTCAGCTTATCGAGCAGATTATTGAAAATAATGTTTTCTCTGGATTAGGTCCAGAGTCAATTCGTATGATTACCAGCCAACTGGAACCATACGCTAAGAAAGACTTCGCGGTTCGTTACGGGCACCTGGACGATGGCAAGAATTAGGATCACGCGCGATACAGTAGAAATAGAAGCGCGGTTACGATCATTCATAACCCGGGCGCCAAGACTTGACTCTAAGATCTCTAAGCAATTACTTGCAGCTATCTCGGGTCTAGCCTATTTATACAAAGTGGAGATGGGGCCTATATTCTACACTTTGATTCGTAACTATTTTGGTTATATGCCAAAGAGTGAGTTTGACACAAGCAAGCCACCTACTGAGTCTCAATTGAAGCCAGAGGAACCAGAAAATAAACCCTTGACTCCCGAACCAATCAGTGGTATATTGGATGGGCTGGAGGATGATGATGGCGACAAAGATTGAGTATATTCCGTTTGCAGATCAACAAGTTGAAGGCGATTGGCGCGTTGAGGCTATTAACGAAAAAGAAGGTGAAGTTTATATCGCCATTTTTAGTGGTCCCGGCTGTGAAAAGCGAGCGCACGAATATGCAGCTTTCAAGAATGGCAAGCACCCTTTGTCTGCCCCTAAACCTGTTGTTGCCCCTCCCGTTCCTGTTCCGGCCCCTGCGGCGCCAGTGGCAGAGAAACTTAGCCGCGGAGAGTTTAGAATACGGACTACAGATAATGGAACTTTAGTTGTTCGTCCGCATGAGATGAATTGGAAGTTTGACAAAATTAGGAAAACACTTTCAGGAAAGCCTAAGCCGGCAATCGAGCGGATCGACGGCATAACTGTCGAGAAAGAGGAAAAGTAAATGTTGATAGCGTCTTTTGATTTCGAAACAACCGGGCTCGACGTTAATCAGGACAGAGTTATAGAAGTGGGGGCAATTTTATACACTACCACATTCAAGCGCGTGGTGATGGCTGAAAGCTTCCTGGTCGACAACGAGCAGCCTATTCCTAAGATCATTACGGATATCACCAAGGTGAATAAGCCAATGATCGATAAGTTTGGTTTGACATCGGCAGACGGGCTGGCACGGCTACAGAATTATTTCGACATGTCGGAAGCTGTGCTTGGAAAGAACATCACGGACTTCGATCTTCCGCTGTATCGTAACTGGTGCTTGCGTGAGAAGGAAGAGCCGATTGAAAAGATCATTGTTGATCTTGAGACAGATCTGATTGATGTCGAACCAAAGCACTTGGGATATATGGCGGCCGATGATGGATTTTTGAATCCATTTCCTCATGCAGCTTTGCCGGATGCCTGGACCGCGCTTCGTCTATTCGAGCGCAACGCAGAGAAGTACGGACTCGAGAAGGTGATTGAGCATGCTAAGTCTCCGCGCGTTTATCTTAGAGCCCATGTGACTTTCGAAACGAATTATCTGGCGCGGGAGAGAAAATTTCGCTGGAACAATGATCGAAAGATTTGGTGGAAGGTTTGTAAGGAACAGGATTTAGAAGCTGAAACTAAGGCGGCTCAGTTTGATGTGTCGCGCACAGATCCAGTTCCTACCCATTAAGTTTCGGCGAAAGCCGAATGTAGTCAAACTCACAAAGTGAAAGGGAGACAATAAGCCTATGGCAATGATAGTCTCAGTAAACACGAAAGAGTACGAAAAACCGGCCGAGGGCGTAGCTCTCGGTGTTCTAGCTGATGTCGCCGATTTGGGTCTCATCGACGGACCTTATGGCGCGAAGCCTAAATACCGGTTCTCCTGGGTGATCGACCAGAAGGATTCGGAAGGAAACTATTTTGTGGTTTCCAAGACGTACACTGCTTCTCTTCATGAGAAGTCAAACATGTATGCCGATGTGAAGGATATCCTTGGAGCGCCGCCTTCGGTGCCTTATGATGTCGAACTTCTGATTGGCAAAGTCAACATGCTGGTTCTTAAGAAGGAAACAGCTACTACTGGAAAATACGCGGGTAAGGATTTCGTCAACATCAAGGCGTTCCTTAGCGCGCGGCCGACGGATAGGTTTGCAGTTCCTGCCGGCTATGTTCGTGAAAAGGATGGAGGTCAGTTCGGCCGCCCACCCAAGCAGAACAACTCTCAACAGCAGCCTCGTACCGCCGCTCCTGCGCAGAGGCCGACAACGGCCCCCGCTGCTCCGGAAGTGGCTGGCGAAGATATTCCGTTTTAATTCCAATTATTAGCGGAACAACGGAAAGCTGGAAAGCCCCGGGAGACGCAAGGCTTGACGGATCGGAGAGACGATCACTCTTTTTAAGGACAACGAATGTCATTTAAAAGCTTAGCGTTGCCGATGGCTTTAATGAAGGTTCCGGTTGTTCGCCTCCAACCGAAAAGTAAGATTCCACTCGATAAAGCTTGGCAAACACTTGCGACTACAGATGTTAATAAAATTCTCGCGTGGAACTCAGAGACCCCTAATGCTAACTGCGCGTGCGTGGCAAAGCCAGATGGAGTTTTGTTCTTTGAGACAGATGAGCCGGGAGTGATTGAGCGTTATGAAAAAGAGACCGGAAAAAGCTTTCGTACATTCACTGTCCAATCGCGTAAAGATCGATTTCACTTCTACTTTCTTCAAACAGATGAGTCTAGAAGCTGCGGCAGCATTACTCAAAAAGAAATCCCTTTCGGATCTCTGCGACAGAATAACGCGTATGTCGTCTCTCCAGGATCCATACATCCTACGACCGGCCTTCCTTATGTTGTGAAAGATGAGTCACCAATTATTCCGATACCTTCGGAGTTGATTGCGTGGCTTATTTCTCAGAAAATGAAAGAACAAAAAACTACACCTTCGTTGACAGGCAATGATCCTATTCCTCTTGGGATGCATGATGTCACTTTGACGGCCATTGCCGGTAAGTTGCGGCAGGATGGTTTAGAAAATGCAGAGATCGAATCAGTTCTTGTTAGAACGTGCGAACAGCGTTGTACTGGCTACGGCAGCGATTACCGAGAAATGTGTCAGAAAATTGCTCGTTCTGTCTGCCGATATCCTGCAGGGGATCCTGGTCCGACTGTTCTCTTAGGCGGCAAGCTTCCTGGGCAGAATGTTACCCAGGCCCGCGCGCAAGCAAGCAGCGTGGCAAGCGCGGCTGCGGGAGTTGAATTACTTCCTTCCAATCATGAGGTGGTTGAAAATGAAGTCAAAGAACAAGACAACGAATACCCCTACTGGTGCTGGAACGGAACTCTCTACGAAGATTTTGCTACACTCTGTGGAGAGAATAACGTCGTCCCCAAAGAATATTTCATCGAATCCATTAAGACTGTGGTGGGAGCGATTTGTGGGCACAGGATTTTTCCCCATCAGGCTCCAAACCAAGAATCTAGATTCTATACAGTCCTTGTTGGCCCGGGTGGCTGCGGTAAGTCGAGCGCTACGCGGTGGGCGCGGGACATGTTCATTGGTACGGGTTTGGTCTACGAACTCACGCAAGCAGGTGGGTACACAAACATTGGCTGCGCACAAGGCAGCTTTGCTTCAAGCAGCGGCCTCATTAAAAATGGGTTTATGAAACATACGCGGCTTCTGCAAGTCTACGATGAAGCCACTACCATGATTGAGAAGTTTGGCATCCCGGGATCTGGAGATTCATTCCTAGACGCGATGAATCAACTTTTCGAATCAGGCAATATGCCTCAACTTGTGACACGGGAAACTAAAGAGATTATGTCCAAGGCAGTGCATAACAGCATTCTTGGATGTACCACGAAAGAGAAATGGTCGTCAGCTTTCGTCAGGACTAATTCAGAGAGTTCCGGATTCTTTCAGCGCCTCAACATCATCACCAGCGAAGAGGAGGGCCGTGTAGCCAACTGGGTTGAGCCCGATCTTTCAGTTCTTCGTGATCGATTCGTTCGTAAGATCCAACCTCTTGAATATCAGAATGTAGTTGTTCGGAGAACTCCGGAAGCCGCAGAGATGTTTGAGAAATGGTATTCAGACAAGAGGCCTGAATGGAAGGAATATCCTACGGATATCACCGGCCGCATTCAGGTTATGGTCCAGCGTAATGCTTCTCATCTGGCGTGGCTTTTGTCTGGTGATGATGTTCTGCCTGATGCAGAGAAGGCTCTCATTCCCATAGAAGTTTTGTGCGACGAAGAGATAATGGAAAAATCCATCGCGCTTGCAGAATATGAAATTGTCGCGCGTCTGGCTCACCAGCCAGCCCCGGGAAAGAACGACTGGGCTATCATGGAGAATCTTATCAAGAGCGTTGTGAAACGCAAAGGTCAGATTCTGCGGTCCAAACTCGGAAGAGAAATTCGAGCGGATAACTATGGTGTTCAAACTTTTGAAAAAGCCATTAACAATTTAGTGCAGGAAGGTCTCATCAAGATCGGGCAGCGCGAAGGAGAAGTTAAACGCGGTCGTCGAGCCCAGGTCATAATGTGGTGCGAAGAATGAAGAAAAATAAAAATGGTTATATTGATGATATTCTTGGTAAACAGTTTGGGTATTTGAAACCATATAAACGAGGGCCAAATTACATCTCAAATTGTAAAGGAAAAAAGAATACATCTACCCGCGTTTGGTGCTATGATTCATCTTTTCCTGGGGCTCCAGATAGATTGGTGCATGCAAGCTCTCTTAGACGGGGAGAAACTAGAGGATTGAATAGACCGCACGGATCCGGAAGCATCAGAACGGACGGATACAAAAGTATTAAAAAGAACGGTAAATTTATTTCAGAGCACCGTCAAGTAATGGCAGATTATTTGGGGCGAGAACTTTTGTCTTCTGAAAGTGTACATCATCGCGGCGATAGAGCAGACAATAAAATTGAATTATTGGTATTAAAGAATAGGGCCCACGGTTCCGGACAATCAATTTATGACCAGATAGTTTGGCTTAAGTCTTTAGGTATTAAGATTAGTTTTATTCCTTCTAAGCTTAAGAAAATCTGGAAAGACTGATGATTAAACGATTGCATTTTGATCATGAAACGTGTAGTCCACTTGATTTGAAAAAAGTGGGTTCGGACGTGTATTTCAGTCATCCGCTTACTAAAATATTAATGACTGCGTATGCGTTCGACGACGGTCCAGTTTCTGTGTGGGAAGCCCATACGGGTCCGATGCCGGAAGAGTTGGTAGCTGCATACAAGAATCTAACCATAAAAAAGTGCGCTTGGAATGCTACATTCGAGCGCACAGCTAATGATAAACTTCTAGACATTTTCATTCCCTTCGATGAATGGGAAGATCCTTCCGTGGGCGCTAGGCATCTCTCGATGCCTGGGGGCCTGGATGAAGTTTGTGGAATCTTGGGCCTGCCTTCCGAACTGGTGAAGAACGAATCTCGGGGCCGGGAGTTGCGGCGTCTATTTACTGAACCTCAGCAAATTAAAAAGAAGAAAGCAGCTACGGATGAAAATACTCTGTTTGCAATTTCTCCGACCGGCGAAGAGAAGATTGAATACGTCTTCGCAAATCATATTTCCCATCCCAAAGAATGGGCAGAATTCGTGGAGTATTGCCGCCAGGACGTAGTTGCGGAGCGCGCCGTTCAGAAGCGCACTGACGTTTTTCCCCTCACAGACATGGATACCAAAATGTGGTATCTCGATCAGAAGATCAATAATACTGGCATTGCTGCGGATAGGGATTTTGCAACCAAGTGTTTGAAGCTTGCTCAACGAGACAAGGATGCTTTCGTAAATAAGCTTCGCGTTATTACCGGCCTCGAAAATCCTGTATCCAATCAACAGATGCTGCCGTGGGTTCAGCAGCACGGATATCCTTACAACTCATTGCGTAAGGAGCCTGTAGGAACTGCGTTGATTGATGATCAGGTAAAGCTTACGGATAAGGGTCGGGAAGTCTTGGGTATGCTCAAGTATGCCAAGAAGACTTCCTACACCAAGCTTGAAGCTATCACAACTGCCCTTAGTTCTGATGGTCGACTGAGAGATCAGTTTTTGTTTATGGGGTCTGCGCGTGCAGGACGTTGGACCGGCCGCAATGTGCAGTTGCAGAATATGGCGCGTCCAATTAAGGCTCTTGGAAAGAAAGGTAAACTAGAGTTAGCTATTGAATTAATTAAGGCTATGGATTATGAAGGATTAAAGAGAGAATTCGATCCGGAGCCAAAAGATCCGAAAAATCCTGGGGACCCAGTTATTGATATAGTCACATCCTGTATTCGGTCAGCTTTCATCGCGGAGCCCGGGAACAGGCTGGATGTCTGCGATCTGAACGCAATTGAAAACCGCGTGCTCGGGTGGGTGGCCGGCGAAGACAAGATCCTTCAAGTGTTTCGTGACGGCCGGGATCCTTATCTAGACTTTGCAGCACGTTGGTTCAATGTTCCTTATGAAGTGATCAAGGCTGCCTACGATAATCACGATACCGACGCAGAGTTCAAGCGGCAGATTTCTAAGCCCGCGGTTCTTGGTTGCGGATATCGTCAGGCCGGCGGCGACTGGGGAATTAATCCTCAGACGGGTGACAAGGTTAAGAAAGGTCTGTGGGGCTACGCGGAAAATATGCACTGCCCCATGACTAAAGATCAGGCCCACGAAGCCGTGGCTGTGTTCCGTGGTGAGTACAAGAAAGTTGTCAACCTATGGTATGATTCGGAGCGGGCAGTCATTCGTTGCCTCAAGCAGGGTACGACTGAATGGATTGGCCCCACCCAATTAGTCTGGTGCGATCGCCGCAAGCGCAAGGACGGATCTTATCTTCTGAGAATCCACCTTCCTTCCGGCCGGTGTCTGCATTATCTAAACGCCCACGTCGAAGAGCGGGAGAACACAGGGCGGGACGGTACTGTTTACAAGAAAGACACTATATTGTATGACGGTATTGACGCAACAAGTGCGAACAAGATGTGGAAAGAGATAGTTACGCACGGCGGGAAGATCGTGGAGAATGTTGTGCAGGCCATCTCTCGAGACATTCTGGTGCATGCTATGCTTCTCGCTGATGAGATTGGACTTAAGATAGTGGGTCATATCCACGACGAGATAATTTGTGAGGATCCGGATACAGAGGATGGGTTGGGACTTGAGGATCTGACGTGGTGCATGTCTCAAGTTCCCACTTGGGCCCCGGGATTACCCTTGACAGCGCGCGGCTATAGTGGTAGAGTGTATAGGAAGTGAGGAGAACCAATGACAAAGCTTGATTCACTTGTGGTGACTGGAGACCTGATTTTACTGGACCCGGAGCAGCGTGTTCAGTTCTATGTTCAGGTCTGTAATGCGATGGGGCTGGATTTTCGTACGCGTCCTTTGCAGTATTTTGAGCAGATTGATCGCAACGGAAAGCGCAATCTGATTCTGTATGCATTGCGAAATGCGTCTGCGCAATTGCGTGCGAAGCATAATCTTAGTGTCACTTTGTCAGCCCCTGAGTTTAGTTTTGATACCGTCATTTTTACCGCGACAGTTAAAAATCTTAATGGCCAGCAAGACTCAGCCGTCGGCGCTGAATCCTTGAAAGACCTTGTCGGCAAAGAGTATGCTGATCGCATCATGGCAGCGCAGACGAAAGCCAAGCGCCGCGCCATTCTGGACTTCGTCGGGTCTGGTATGCTGGATGAATCTGAAATCGAAGGTATGAATGGATCTGTGGTTGAAGTTACTGATTCGCAGTTGAAGGGATATGTTCCTATTCCTGCGGCTCCCGCGCCGGCTACAGCAAGCGCGCCTGCTACGGAAGTTCTTGAACTGAAAGGCGAAGACGCAAAAGTTTTTGTTGAAGCTATTGTGAATCCCCCTGCGCCCGTTCCGGCTCTGGTAGCTGCGGCTGAAAAGACGAAGGATGATGCATCAGAGCGAGAGATCACATCGCGTTTGAATACGTATCGTCGCGACATTTTGCAACAAGGCGGTATGCGTCCGTCGAAGGGATTTGGAATCGCAGCCAAGTGGTCTAAATTTGTAGCGAAAAGCGCACCCAATAAATCAATAGAAGAGTACACAACACTTCTGAATGCTTTGGATATTCTGTTAACACAAACTGGAGCGGCTGGAGTTGTTACTGAAATTGAGCGGGTGATTGCGTGAGTGATTTTCCTCTTAATCCGGAACAGCATGAAGCCGTCCGATTCCGTGAAGGTGTCGCTGTTGTTATGAGCGGGCCGGGTTCTGGAAAAACTAGAACAACGGTGGAGCGCGTGCGTTCCATTCTGGATGAAGGGTGCCCGGGCGATCAGGTCCTGGCTTTGACATTCACGCGCGAGGCCGCAGAAGAAATGTCCCGTCGCGCCAAGTTGTTAGGCGATCAGAAGATCTTTCGGACGTTTCACAGCTTCTGTTTGGAAGTGATTCACAGGGAAGCATCAAAACTTCCATTTACGCTACTTCATGCGCCACCGGAACCCGGACAGCAGCGTAAACTTTTAGGCACGCTGTGTCGTAGTAATAAGCTGGACTTTAAGAAGTTGACCAGTTATATTTCTGCGATGAAGCGCAAGGGTGCTACATTTGATGAAGCGATGGAGGCCGCCCGCGGCGCCGAAGGTTTGCACTTGGCAATGGCTTACAAGCAGTATGAAACCCGGTGCCGGCAAGAGGGCTGGCTTGATTTTGATTCGATGTTGATCGAGAGCGTGCGTCTGCTGTCCACGAATGAGGAAGTTCGTGCGCGGTGGCAATTCAAGTATGTTCTCGTGGATGAAGCGCAGGATACAGATGATATACAATGGAAACTCGTGCAGCTTATTTCCGAACGGCACGGTAACGTTTTTGCAGTGGGAGACGAAGAGCAACTTATCTACGAATGGCGTGGCGCCGAAGCTAACGGACTATCCAAATTTCAGGGACGATTCCCTGGATGCCGTGTCATTTATCTCTTTCGAAACTACCGGTCTACTGAGGAGATTGTGGCTTTTTGTAAAAAGCTTGCTCCCAAGGAAAGTGAACTCATCAGCCGTATGGTATCGGAAAGAGGCCCTGGACCTGCTCCGCGAGTCGTTAGGTATGCCTCCGACTCCGACGAAGCTTCAAAGACTTTGTCGTCTATTAGCGAGCCCGAACATTCAGCCGTTCTCGTTCGCACGAACCGTCAGCTTGCCCGGTTCGAGAATGCGTGCATTGATCGGGGAATTAAGTATAACCTCCTCGGGAAATCTGGTTTTTGGACACAGCCCGAAGTCCGATACCTTCTCGCCTATTTGCAGGCCAGTGAATTCCCTTCCGATGCTGCCGTCAAAACCATCATCCAGTCCCCCTTTCGGGAGACCAAGTACCTCAAGAAGAAAGACCTTATTGCGGCGCTTGAGGCTAAGGCGAAATCGGAGAAGGAAAGCTTAGGCAAGGCAGAAACCTTTCTTCATTCCATGACGACCCCTGAGATCTTGAATCAGTTCGAGGATCATCAGCGGGACAATATCAAGCGCACCGCTCAGTTCATCCGGTCATTCCGGCACAGTGGTCCCGCACCGGCCAACATTATTTTGCAAGATATACTTGACAGAGCCGATGTTCGGGTGTACTATGAAACTGAGGAAGAGGGCGACGGAGACAATGATGCAATCGAGAACATCAACGAATTATACAAGGTGTCCGCAAGATTTGGGAACGCAAGAGCCTTCTTGGATCACGCCCGAAAAGCAATCGCTGCCTCCCGTAAATCTAAGCAGCCACGACTCGCATTGTCCACTGTGCATCAAGCCAAGGGCAAAGAATGGGATCATGTTTTCGTTGCTGGCGTCAATCAGGACGTTCTTCCACACAAGCGTGGTGAGATTATGGAAGAGCGGCGCATTTTCTACGTCGCTTGCACGAGGGCTGCTCGGACGCTCACCGTGTCATTCTTTGGAGTGCCATCAGTTTTTCTTAAGGACCTCTGGACTCCCGAAGCACAGCAGCAACTGGACAGTACCCAATTGCCAGGATTTAATGGACAACCCGGACTGTTCGAAGGATTAGACTGATGGGACGACCACTTATTGATCTAACAGGAAAACGTTTCGGTAATCTTAGTGTGCTTCATAGAGTAAAAGATCGCCGTGTAGGCGATCATTTTGAAGTGTGGTATCGGATTCAATGTGATTGCGGGAAAAAGAAAAGTATGCGCGGTTACCTTATTAGAGACGGCCGCGCCAGAACGTGTGGATGCGGACAACGGACTAGCAGATATGATAAATTTGGTTATCCAACAAAGGAGTATAGAATGTGGTGTGCAGCGGCGCGTAGAGCCCGGGAACTTAAAATTCCTTTCAACATTCATCCGAGTGATGTTAAGATTCCTAGCATTTGTCCTTTACTGGGTATAAGGATAAACAGAAACAATAAAACTACAGGAAAAAACAGTCCATCAATAGACCGTGTTATTCCCTCTCGAGGGTATGTTAAAGGAAATATTTTGATTATAAGTCATCACGCAAATCAAATCAAAAATGATGCGACACTTTTGGAGTTACAAAGGATCACCAAAAATCTGGAGAAAATATGGGCTTCCTTTATATAGATTCAAATGGTGATGTTCGCAACCGCCACAGCTACAGCGCCGGCCTCGAGTTCGATCACTGTCCGTATAAGTATTACTTGCACCGTGTGATTGGGTGGCGTGAGAAGGATTCTAAGGCCGCACTGCTATTCGGCCGCGCCCTAGAAGATGCGATCGAGTTTTATCACAAGACCGGCGGGAAGTTAGGTGAAGAGGAGTTTATGCGCCTGTGGACAATGGCTAAGGGTAAGCAACTGACTTATACCAAACGTGAGATCAACTGGGAAAGTCTAATGCGCGCCGGCAGGGAAATGATGAGGCTGTATATTATTCGTCAGCCTAAACTTCCGATTCCATTGGACACAGTATTTCAAAGGCAATTTACTAAGGAAGTTTTTCCTGGGGATCCAAAGCTAGGTGGTATTGAATTTTTTGCTAAGTTGGATATGATTGCCTACACGCAGCCAGATCATCCAATGCTTCCGACGGTCCCGTGGAATCCGGAGAAGGGTGCTTTCCGGCCGGTGATCATCGACATCAAAACTAGTGGCATCGACTTAGACGATACTAAGGGAATAGTTGCGCACGATCTTCAACTCCGGCAATATGCCTGGGTTCGCGGCATATATGATGTGGCTTTTCTGTGGTTTAAGAAGTCTCCGCATGGCATCAAGAAAGGATCTAGCGTCACTCTTTTAGCTGATGCTGGCCGCTTTGCCGCGGGCGATGAAGCCGTGATCGCATCCGTGGAAGGTGAATCAGCCTATGTTGTAGGCAACGATGTCATGCTTGAGGAAATGAATAAGGCCCAGGGACGTAAGGAAGACGGCGGCCTGGATACTAAGAAAGAAGCCAAAGAGCGTGCCCGCTTGTGGCGTGAACAGAATGCGGTCCTGGTCCCGCTTGTGGATATCACCAGGCAGCGTATGCAATTCAGCGCAGGCATTGTGGACCCGAAGAGCGCTGAGGACGCGGGACAAATCGCGGCAGATCAGATAGTTAAGATCGTCAACGCATGGGAATCCAATAAGTGGACGAATACCTTCGGGGTACGTTTTCCACATGATGATCGAAGAGACGGATATTTTAAAGCTTTTTGCTTGCAAGATACCGTTTTTCGTGATAGCATATTTGAACAGAAAGCAGAAGAGGATTTGAATGATTACTTCGATGAGCCAGAGGAGGAAGGAAATGAAGGTTAATTGTTCGGGCGGATGTGGTCGAGTTGCAGAGTTGCCGGGGGCCACAGAACTTTCACAATTTATTTGTTCCCGGTGTGTCGCTCCCGCGGAAGAGGGATCGTCGTTTCAGAAGTTTGCTTTCGATCCTTTTTTAGATAAGAGGCGATCTGGTAGAGATTTAATTGCTATGAATGCTGCTGCTGGAAATATTCGTTTTGAGAGGCTGAGTAAGACTGTAGGTAGTGGTTTTCAAATCATAACGCCGCGGAGAGAAGAAAGAGAAATCCCCGAATGGGCTCGTATGAAAGCCGGAATTCAAAAAATTCTTCTTACTGCTTTTCCCCGTCTACATACAAGCCTTAGTCAGCGTACCCGCGCTGGTCGTTGGGCACAGGTGATAAATTTGTATTTTGTTAAAGGTTGGCCAGTTTCGGAAGTCGCGGATGAACTCAACGAAAGTATTACTGTTATAAAAACTTTAACCCGCAGTATCACTCGAACTTCGCAGGGATTAAGGACAGATGGAAGTGGTCCGCGGTCTAAGTAAAAATATGAAAGAAAAACAGAGCAAAGAAAATAACCTTGTTACGGTTCATACTTGCTTCTCGATTGAAATGGGTGATCCTTTTCCTGATGTATGTGCGTGCCGCCGTAAGATTAAATTGCAACATGCGAAGCGTTGGGTTGCTGGTGGAATTGCCGAATGGGTATCTGTAGGTCGTAAAACTACGCATGATAAAATTTGTGTGATAGGCGGATCAGCTTTGCGCACTCCGCGTGTCGCAACAATCGAGAAAGCACATATCGAACGCGCTTATGGGGTTGGATGTGGAGGAGACATAGAAGAGGCTGCTCGCATTGAAGCGTATGGAGAAATAAATCGTGAAGCACTTCGCAGCTTGACAGTTTATAAAGATCCAGTAGAATTTGATGAGGCTAAGAAAAAAGATTGGGGCACTCCTGTTCTGTACAGCGTGACAAATGATAGGACAGATTATGCAGCGGGTTATGCAATAAACAATAGTTCAGATAATTATTGTTCAGGGGAATTGGATGATTTAGATGAAATATTTCCGAAAGGTACACGAACCATATCCGAAGATTTTTTTGAAGTTGGATGGTGGAATAAACCTAGCCCTTTTAATCGAATAAGTCCTTTTGATGCAGGATGGAATAATTAAGGAGAAACAATGAGTGAAGAAATTCTGAATGATGAACAGATTCAAAATTGTGCAGATAAGGCCACTACTAAGATTGGGGTTTTACTAGCTGCGCTGCGATTTAAAGAGGAGTTCAGGAAGCGGTCGTTCTCCGGCCGTAATCCTCAATTAGGTCCAATGATCAAGTGCGCTCAATGTGGGTTGCGGCATCGCGACAATGTGAGGCACGATCCAATCAAGTATGCAGATAAGTCGGGTACGCCCGAAGGTGAAAGCAATCCTATGATTGCACAACCGCGCCGATTTCGTGGTGTAGCCAATGCTTTTGGTTGGCGCGCGAAGCCTGGAAAAATGATTTGGATTAAAGAACTTAAGAAGTTCATGACGTTAACTCGGTAAGAAAGGAAGATCATGGGCCTGTTCGAAAAGAAGAAACCAGTAACGAAGAAGTTAGACGAATCGATTGTTCCTGCAGAGATACAAGAACTCGAAAAGTCTATGAAGGCCAAAGTTGCGGGTCAGGATCGTGCTATTGCGCAGTTCGTGCGCGTGCATGAGTCTGTTCTTGCGGGGCTCACTCCGGCAGACCGGCCCCTTGGAGTTTTTCTTTTCGTTGGCCCAACAGGGAGCGGAAAGACTCACGTTGCAGAAGTTTTTTCTGAGTTGATGGATATCACTCTCATTAAGATCGACTGCGCTGAATTTCAGCACTCTCATGAAATCGCAAAGCTACTTGGCGCACCTCCAGGATATGTGGGAGGGGAGATTCAGCCAAAGATTTGCAAAGAGACGGTTGAAGCCAAATGGAAAGACAGCAAGAATAAATACACCGTGATTCTTTTCGATGAGATTGAAAAGGCTCACAATGCGCTTCATCAAGTTCTACTTGGCATTATGGATCGCGCCACTTTGACCTCTGGAAAGAATCAGACGATCGATCTCAAGCAATGTATCGTTGTTATGACTTCGAATTTAGGATCCGGAGAAGTGAAGAAGTTGCTGCGCACTAGCGGCGGTTATGGGTTCATAAAGAAGAGTGATGATGTTACGCCGGCCGGAAATGCTTCGCTTGACGAAGATATTTATCGTGCATCGAAGGACGCGGTTCTAAAATTTTTCTCTCCAGAATTTTTCAATCGTGTCGACCGCATGGTTGTATTCCGCGCCTTGACTGATGAAACTTTGCGTCGAATTCTTGACATAGAGTTAGCTCGCGTTCAGGATAGAATTCTTAAAGCGAAGAAGTTCGTAGCAGTGGAAGTGTCGGAACGTGGTAAAGATTTCCTGATCAAGGAAGGAACTAGTAAAGAATTTGGTGCCCGGGAACTACGTAGGACCATCGAACGTTTTCTAGTTTCTAAACTTACGCGTGCATTCGCTACCAATCAGGCTAAAGACGGCGATATGATCCTTGCTGATAAAGAATCAACCAGCGAAGGTCTGACATTGGATATCACAAAAGATGTGATGGATCTTCCAATCCTTGAAAAGAACGAAAACACTTCGATATGCAAGCAACCGAAGAGGGCTTGTATTCTTCCGGAATCTCCTACACTTCGCGATCCGATGCGGGGAATTGTAGATCCAAATTATTGCGCGCGCTGCGGGTATCGGTGGTATGATGCACATAAGTGTTTCGATTTGGTGAACAGAATTCTAGATGATAGTAAACCGGGAAGCTATTGGCGCAGGCCACCTAAGGAGTAGGGCATGGCAAATTATGGCAGTTGTATAAATTGGGTATTACGACTTGAGGATAGCATCCTCTCTGGTAAGATTGAAAATTTGGGAGACGGCGCCGGCCTGACCCGGTTTGGGATCACATCTGTCAACGATAACTGGATAGATCCGGAGTTTTGGGGGTCTATGCCGCGGGATGCCGCTCTGGAAATTGCAACTCAAGTCTACCATGATAAGTACTGGAACCTCATCAACGGACTTCAGATTGTCGACGATGAAGTTGCAGCCACCCTCCTATCCTTCGCTGTCAATGATGGGGTACGACAAGCTATTAGGGAGATTCAGCGCATCGTTGGGGTGCCGGACGATGGCGTCAGCGGCTCTATAACGATCGCAGCTATCAATCAGGCGTGTGCGGTCAAGGGGGCCCCGAACGTGGCCCAGGGGCTGCGGGAAGCCCAGGAAGCCTATTACGAGGCGGTCCTGGCCAGGAAACCCCAAGATGAAAAGTTCAGGAACGGGTGGATGAACCGGGCCCGGGCCCGTTATCCGGATCTATCTTATTGAAAATAAAGTATTTAAAGGAGATAAAATATGCAACAAACTGATACAGGAATTCCGTCTCAGCAATATTTTGATCGAAAAGAAAAAGAGCAGGGTAAGTCGATGCCTGATTTTGGTATTGTCGTCGAAAAGTCGAGAGTATATCTAAATCGGATATTGGAAAATAGTGGTTGCATGGATGATTGGAGGGAGGGTTTGAATAGCATACCGGCTCCGTATGGGTACGATGATAGGTATGCGGGCTCACTGAACTAACTAATTGAAAACAAAAGGTTTAAAAGTTATTTTAGTGGTCATGCCACTACTTAAACATATAATGGAGGGAGTACGTGCGATATAGCTATAGTTGTTTCCTATGTGGAAGCTCGGTCAGTAAGCCTCCGGTGAGCGCCGGCAAGGACGGAAAGAACGCCCACGGTCTTCACGGGTGGGGATGTCCCAAGTGTGGCAAGGGCATCAAAGTCAAACGAGTTTTGAAGTCAAATTCTGAGTAGTTCACCTGGAGAAATCCCGATGCCAATCTACGTGTACGAGTGTCCCGCCGGCCATACTACCGAACGGGTGAAGTCCATCAAGGTTTCTGATCGGGCGTTGAACAACGACATCTGTGAAACTTGTGGTAAGAAAGCCAAGATTATTCCGACTCGCACGGCGCACCCGATCCTTGTAGGTCGTGGCTTCCACGCAAACGACTACGGCGCGCCAACTAAGTAGCCTTCCAAGGCATGTACGTCTAAAGGGCCAGTTATCCTCCTGACTGGCCCTTCTTAATTTTCAGGAGACTCCCATGAAATTTATCAAAGCTTTTTTGGACGATAAAGATTCGTCTGTCAACCCTATTCATGTGATCATGGTTTTCCTGGTCGTGAATGCAGTGGGTTGGGTATGGTATTTAGTTTTGCATAACAAAGTTATGCCGGAACTTGGCGGTGTAGCAATGTTGCTTGGTGGTGGCGGCGCCGCCAATTTGGCATACAAGGCAGAAGCGATCGTAGATAAATTTCGCGATAAAGGCGATATTTCTATCAAAACAGATTTGAAGTAAACGCGGAGCAGGGGACTCACGAGAGGCCGCGAATGAACGGTGATGCTCTGCAAAGGGCCGTTCTCAGGAAAGTACGATAATGAAAATCCTAAGAAACTTTATTTTAACTGTGGCTTTAATTTTCGGGTTTGCTGTGACATCCCGCGCACAGGAATATAACATAGCATCTTGCGGGAAATCATTTACAGTTGAACATGTTGTGATTAAAGATAACAAATTGACATTTGATCATTACATGACCGACCCGAAAACGGTTGTAAAAGATGTTGATCCTTTGGTATTTGATTATAAGGCAGAAGCGAAAGATAAAGACGGAAATATTCGATTCAAAGCCATTAAAGCAATAGAAGGCCACACAGTTGAAATCGGTGGGATTATTCGTAATGATCGTTTTGTCGGACTTCTTCAGATTGATGGAAATTTGGTTTGGGTGTTCTATGGATATGCCGGCAGCGTAGAAGATATGCCAAAGAATGTTGAAGAAGGTATGGCACTTTGTGGCATGATACACGAAATGGATGTAGACAGTATTCCTGATGTTTTGGTTCGATTTCTTACGCAGAACAGTGCTACCGAAAATTAAGAGGTTTTTATGCCTTTCGAAAGTCTAGCACAAGAAGGATTTGCTCATGAGCATCCCGAGAAATTCGGGGGTGCGGAAGTTGTGAAAGAATTCGATGAAGCAACTAAAGGTAAGAAGCTTCCGAAGCGAAAGCATCCGAAGCAAACGAAGAAACCAGTAGTTAGAATGAGGCACACGGCTCGGCCGCGGTGAAAATATTATGGCGGAAGAAAAACATGTAGACGCGGCCAAAGAAGTCGCGAAGAGTAAAAGACTTTTAGAAAAAGCTAATAAATTTACAACGCAGGTAGAAGGGAAGCCGAGGGGCATGTTTGCTCCCGCTCCGAAACCAGCTATTGAAGCGCCTAAACCGAAAAGTGCGGGATTGCTTGCAGAAGCTGAGAGCGCTGGAGCCGGTCTAAAAGCTAGGGAAGCCAACGTGAATGAATATGTAGCAACGGCTCCGAAAATGCATAATGGTGGGAAAGTGCAGGAAGATGGCGTAAAAGATTTGCAGAAGGGCGAAACAGTCCTTCCGAAAGATAAAAAGAAAGCGGAGAAACTAGCTATGGCACATCTAGGAAAGAAAGCCGGCGCGATGAGTGCGGCTGTTGAAGAAGAGAAAGCAGAGAAGGAAACCCCTAAGCAGGAGAAAGCCGAAGGAAAGAAAGGCGAGAAAGCTGAGAAGCATACTGCTCCTAAGAAAGAAAAGAAACTCGGTAAGCATGATTTTGCTCGTACTGAGATCATTCATCACCCGAACGGATCCCATACGAGCACGCATCACTACCGTCCAGCTAAGATGGGCGCCGACGGAAAGATGCCTGAACAGCGGGAGCCAATGACTTATGCGTCTCCTGATTTTGCGTCGATGCACCAAGGAATGGAAGATAACCTTGGCGGTGGACCAGCCGCGGCTGAACAAGCCCCTGAATAAACGAAGTACCAAGAACGGGCCGGATTGGTCCTCTCGAGGTCACGGAAATGGAAGTGAAATTCACTACGGAGTATTTGTATAACGAGGCTTCCGCATTAGCGGCTGCTGCCGGAGATCAACTCACAGTAAGACATTTTTGGAAAGTAGCCGATCGAGATCTTGCTGGCTCGGCTCCCAAGGGTTTAGAAGAACTCATTCTTCGCGCGAAAAATTATATTCAGTTCGATCGCGCGCTTGTAAAATTTGCTACGGACCCTAACGATCAGGAAGTTGCGGCATCTGCTCGGCGTATGGAAATATTCGACGCCCACCTGGAAGAACTCAAGGCCGTGGATCCGCAATCACAGACGTCAGCATTTTTGCAATTCATGTGCCGGACGAACCTGTTGTTCTTGGGCCGTGAAATATTTGATAAAGCTTTTACATTTTTTACTCACGCAGCCATATGCAATTTGTTTGTACAGAAGGATCCGGGTAAAGAAATCCATGAACAGGACGACATAAAGGAACGTCTACTCCTGTATCCTCGTGGTAGTTTTAAATCCACGATCGATGTCATTGATTGTGTTCAATGGCTCATTAATTTTCCTAACGTTCGTATTCTGATTCTTGCTGCAGAAACCGGTCTGGCTACATCGTTCATTGGAGAAATGAAGAATTATTTCTTCGTACCTAAGGAAGCCACATCGACGAATTTTCAGAAACTCTTTCCAGCCTGGACCATTTCATCCAAGACGGAAGGCGCCGAAGATGAATTTTTCTGCCCGTGTAGGACAGTCGGCGACGAAAAGAAGAAAGATCCCTCAGCTTGGTCAGCATCTATTCTGTCCAACCTTCCTGGTTGGCACTGCGACCTGATGAAGGGTGACGACGTTGTCAACGATAAGAACGCTGATACACCCCAATTAATCTTGAAGGTGATACGAAAAATCAACTACGCCGAGTCCCTAGTAGACCCGGGCGGCTTTAAAGATCTGCTTGGCACACCATATGCCGGCGCGGACTTGTATACGCACACAGTTGAAGCAACGGCACCTGAAGACTTGAAGAAGCTCGTTATACCGGCTCGGTGGCTGATCCCTGCCTCACAACATAAAGATGAGAGAGATTGCACTGAATCAGACTATGAGCTTCTTTTCGAGTTTGATAAAACAGGACGAAAGCGTCTTACGCATGATTTCCTGAATAAAAGAAAACGTAAGGACCTGGGGATTTATCTTTCCCAGTACATGCTGAATGCTTCGGGCACGCGCAAAGTAAAGTTCACGATGGACCTTTTGGTCCAGCGGACTATTTCGCTTGAGCAGCTTCCACATCAGCTTCGTTATTATATTTTTTGGGACTTTGCTTATGCGGCCAATCAATCGAGTGACTATTCTGTTGGTGCTGTTATCGGTTTGGATGCTGAGAATCGCGCGTATGTGGTGGAAGTCTTTAGGGACCACTACATAGATAGCGAGTTAGCTCGAGAGATTGTTTCATCTTATCAGAAATATCAGCCTCGCTTGGTATGTATTGAAAACTCTAACGGTGCTCAGTTCCTGGAACAGACTATCCGGCGGTACGCCGAAGAAGTGGGAATTAGTTACATCCCTCTGGACTTCTTTAAGGTGGACAAGTCGGCCAACGCAAAAGCTAGTCGTATTGGATCTGTGCAACCTTATCTCCTCGGCGGTCAGTTGTTCTTCATGAACACGATCTTTTGTCTCGAGGATTTATATAAAGAATTCAGGGACTTTGGTGCTACAGTTCATGACGATATCCCTGACGCTATCAGTAATTTTACCAGAGTGCTTCCCGCGGGCGTTCCGGAACCCGGCGGTCCCGGCGGAAAAGAAAGAGTCCGTCAATTTGAGGAATCCCTTCGTGAGAAGGAATTTTATGATTTCATTTTCGGACAAGGTGATTATGCACCGGCCGTAGTAGAAACACCTATCAGCACAGAACCAGGAACTGGCGAATCGCCCGACTCTGAACTTTACAATCCTTACGGTATACCGGGCTTAAAGTAAGCCAAAGAGAATCTTATGTCCTCAGTCGAACCAATTAAAGGCACTTCGACTGCCGGCCAAATAAAATTTGCCGACATCAAGAGCCCAATGGAAGTATCGGATGATGCTGCACTCAAAATAGTTACGAGGGATGCAAAATTTACTCGTTCCTGGCTCGAGAGCAGATACTTTAATCTCCGTTGGATTGAAATTGATTTGCTGTATCAGTCTCCCCCGACACTGCGCGTGTGGGAAGGGACATCGATGCCGAAGGCGAACATCGCCAGTTTACGGTAGCGACTCACGTTAATGCGATCAACTCCAAACTCATTGGGGGTTTATTCTACGAAGAGCCTCCGTTCAAGCTGATTTCTAAATCGAGCATGTCTACGGATTTGGCTCGCGCAATTGAAGAGGTTACTTCTTTTCAGCTTGACGAGATGAATTTCAAACAAGAAGTGAAGTATGGATTCTTTTCTTGTTTGTTGAACGGAACAGGCATTTGGAAGTGGGGTTGGAAAGATTATTATAAGACTGAATGGGAATTTGAACCTGTAGGTGAACCCGAAGATTATCAAAATGAAGATGGTTCTACCGATACAGTTCCTACTCAGGATTCTGATTCTTTCAAGATGCTTCAGGTTGAGAAACTTTGTTCTCATCCTTTCTTTGAGAATTGCGACATCCGTACAGTTTTGGTATCTCCAGGATGCCGTACACCAGATATTCGCGATGCTAATTTCGTCATTCATGAGTTTCCGGTCACATATCGGGATCTCATGAGAATGAAGGATGAAGTTTATTACGACGAGAAGAATGAACCTATTTATCGGTACAATCTTCCTTCCGAAGCTGAAATTAAAGAGTGGTTTGAAGGCACGCAAGCGACTGATGATAGTCGCGCGATCGCTAGCCAGGATATGACATCCGGCCAGAATAACACTCAGTTCGTTCAGCATGCGGCTCCAATATTTACTAAGACAACGGAAGATCCTCTCGATGAACCCCTGCTCATTCAAGAGCGGTGGGACAAAGAGAAGGTGCTTACCGTTCTTGCCGGTAATAGGGTTATCCGCAACGAGCCTAATCCGTTCGGATGTATTCCATTTTACTCAGTCAATTGGTGGATGATTCAGGACTGCTTTTGGGGTCTCGGTCTGGGAACCGCGCTCGGCGGCGAGCAACGTTTACAGCAAGGCTTCATCAATGCGGTCGCGGATATCGGTACACTGGCAGCCAATCAACCGATCGTTCGGTCGCGCGGCGCCAACATCAATACTCAGCAAGTCCGGGCCCGTCTGGGTGGATTCATCGATGTTGATGGAGACGCAACGAAAGCGTTGCATCCGATGGACATTCCTAAGATTCAATCCGAATTGTTCCAGGTTGTGGCGGCATCTGAAGGCAGAACAGAATCTACATCCGGCGCGAGCGAAATGCTCACGATGGGATCGTCAAAGCCTAGCGGTCGCGGCTCCTCAATGGGGCGCACAGCGACAGGCGCTGGCGGTATGATGCAAGCGGCCGTCGATCGTATCGGCGGTTTGGTGGAAGACTTTAATCGTCAGGTATTTCAGCCGTGGTTGTGGAAGATGTACGATTTGAATCGTATGTTCCTGCCCGCGTCTGTGTATCGGTCGATTTTGTCTGATGCCTACGCTAAAGAAATCAAGTCTACGTTTGCCGACTATATGAAGGGCAAGAAAGGTATCAAGACTTTCAGTGTCCTGGCCGGCAGCCATATGGCAGCTCGTCAGCAAATGGCGCAGTCGATGCCTCTCATCATGCAGTACTTCACGAACCCGGCTCTCGCAGGTCAGGTTGCGGATATCAATAGTGAGTACATTGCGTATTCAGAATTGCTCCATATGCTTACTGACGTCAGCGGATTTGGTGGATCTACTTATTATTCCATCTTCCGTCCTTTGACGCCGGAAATGAAGGCACAGCGTGCCGCTCAGAACCCGGCCGCAGCTAAGATGAAGGCACAAGCTGCCAACAACGATCAACGTTTCCAACAGAAGTCCCAACTGCAATCGCAGGCATGGACGGAGAGAGCGGCGGGCGATATCATCCGACACTCTCTTGAACAAGCCGGATCCTCAGAGGCTATTACGGGCGAGCCCGGTGGGCCAGGATTTGGCGGCGGTGAGTTACCAGCTTAACGTGCTTCCGGGAGGAATCACATGGGAATTATGGACGAATTTGAAACCGGACCGGTAGAAGGATTACAGCCTATAGCTATGCGTGATCCATATGCTTTGAAGCTTACGCCTCAGGATTTGGTGATCCTAGTTAATTGGATTAGTTCTCCGGCCTATAAAGTCTGGCAGAAATTGTCAGAAGGCATCATTGAGAAATCAGAGACGGGTCATTTCCAGAACTGGAAAGATAAGGAAGCTTTTGAGCGTACCGGACTTGTTGCTGTAGCTCAACGTTTGTTTTATGAAGAGCAGCAAAAAGAGATAAAAACTCAAGTCGATGAATTCCGCAGTGAAATTGATTTTGCCCGAAAGAAGAAAGAATCTTTGTTAGAGTCTCCCGAAGATCAAATCACTAGGGAACTCACTTAAGGAGAATAAAATGGTTTACGAAATCGTTGCAGTTGTGGTTGCTCTTGGTGTTGGGTTTGGCATTGGTCGTGTGAAGAATTCAGCTAAGCTGGCGGCTGTTAGGGCCGAACTAGATAAGGCTGAGGCTTCGGTTGTTGCGGAAGTGAAGTCTCTCGTCGCGGCTGTTAAGGCGAAACTCTAATGGTTGATCCTAGACTAGCATATAACGATATGAGTTTTTGGGCAGCCTTTACTCTTTTCGTTCTAGTCGGTTTCGGTATCGTGGCGTCTCTTGCAGATTGTTACTACACCGGGATCGGACTGTCAAAAGGTTTTAAAGAAGGCAATCCTGTTTTTAAGCTGTTGATGAAAAAGATGGGACTTGCTGAGGCGTGTTTTGTTACCACAGCCGCGTATATTTTTACGGCTGGATTGATGTCCATGGTATCTCACACCGCGGCTTATGTATATGCCGCAGGTATCGCGGGCCTTGAAGTTTTTAATGCACTTCGAAATCGTAAGTTGGTTTCTAAGTAACAGTTGAATCGTAGTAGAAAACTCTGTTTCGTCCGGCGGATTGCCGGCCAAGGAGAAGTAAAATGAAGTCAGTTCAAGAACTAATTGCGCTCGGAAAGGTTCCTAGCGATACCACGCAAGCAAAAGATTTGACTGGTTACCCAAACGGGTGGCCAATCTTCACTAACATTGCTGATCAGGTGAAATTCGATTGGGACAATCTACCGTCCGATCGCGTTCGCGTTTTGAAAGGGCAACCGGAATATTTGAAGGCTCTCAATGAATTTTTGCTTGAGCCCTCGGCGCCAGTTACAGATCTTTCTGTTCCTCCCTCCCCGGTGTCAGTGGAAGAGGAAGTGATTAATCCCCCGGCTCCAGTGCCTCCAGTAGCCGCAGAAGTTCCTCCGGCTTCTGTCGAGGAAGTTGTTCCTCCGGCGCCAGTAGTCCCGGCGGCTACAGAAGAAACCGAAGGCACCCGAATCGACTATCCTTTCGGATCGATCGTTAAGGTGAAAGGTGGATGGGAAGCGCGCATAGACAATCAGGACGGATCTGGCGTTCAAGTCTATAAGAGCAAGACGAAAGATGAGTTGATCGGAAAATTGATGCAAGCCCAGGCGCATGCATCACAGAAGATTCGTGAACAGAAGCTTGAGAGAGATAGGTTGCTCGCAGAAGAGCCAGCAGATCTTGCTCCTGTTCGTAGAAAGTTGGCACCTAGGGCATTGACAGCGGATGAACAATTTGAATTTGCCGAAGCGCTGTCGTCCGGTGATCCGACCCGAATTAACAAAGCGATGGCCAAGCGTGATGAAATCGTTCTTGGTGGATCGCCAGCCGAAGTTATCGGTGAAGTTGTTAAGCATCAGGAACAGCTTGAGTTTGAGTCGTACAAGGCTGTTGCCAAAGCATTCATGAAGCAGAATGATGATGTTATATTCTCCAAAGAACTTGGAGATAAAATTGATGTCATTCTTGCTGAAAATAAATGGGCATACACTGTTCGAAATTTGAATAAGTGTTTAGCTCAGCTTAGAAACAACAATGAAGTCACAATGAAAGTTTCGACACCCGTGTCTGAAGAAGTGGAGCTACCTATTCCAACTTCGTCACGAGAAGCAGCGCCTGCAGCGGCGGCACCCGTATCAACGGTTGCTGTTCCCGCAGTGCCTGCTGCAACACCAGCATCACAGCCGAAATCCACTCCTGCCCCCGCATCCGCGGCCGGCGAGAGGATTAGGCCAGGGTCCGCATCCACAGGGTTAAGTCCGCGTCAAGCCAGTGTCCGGCAAGGCGCGACCCCCTCAGCACCAGTGGCGCTGACCGCCGAGGAATACAATAGAATGTCCGTAAGCGAAACGAGACGTAAATACAAAACCGACCCGGGATTCAGGTCGTCCGTCGATAAGTTGATCGCCGAAGGCAAGATCTAGCGTAAACCGCGCAGTAGTTTTAGGAAGTTAATTCACAATGTCTCTCGGATATCCTGCATCAAACGTCACTGGAAATTTGCCCCAGTCGACGGTCAAGTTCTACGACAAGCAATTCATCGAGAACTTGAAGGCTGAGACACCGTTCGTGCGTTGCGCGGAGCGGCGTGATCTGCCTCTAAACGCTGGTAACCAACTCGTGCTGTTTGAATACAACACGTTTGGCGCCAACACTTCGCAAGCGGCGGAAGGCACCCCGGGCGCTGGTATTTCGACCTCACTGGTCACGAATACCTCGACCATCGGTGAGTATGCCGACTACGCTTCGTTCTCGAGCCTCGCTCTCGCCACCGCGATTGACGACACTCTCGGAAACGTCGCGAAGGAAATGTCTTACCGCCTCGGCCAATCTTTGTCGGCCCTGGTCCGTTTCACTGTCGACGGCGCTCCTGCCATCGATAGCTCTGTGCTTGTGCAGTTGGCGGCCGCGTCTAGCTCCAGCTTCACGTCTCTCTCCATCGGCACGATCCGCGCCGCGATCCAGTCTCTGGCTGGCCGGTCGGTGAAGCCTTTCATGGAAGCGAAAAAGCGCTTTGCTGGTATCGTTCACCCATTCGCATGGGGCGATGCCATAAACGACACCTCGAACAACTCGCCTATCGACGTATTGAAGCACACGTCTGAAGGCCTGATGCGAATGGAGGAACTGCCCTCTGCCGACCTCACGGAAGTTTTCGAACTCCCGGGAACCGGTGTGGACTTCTTCCAGACCAACTTGGTCACCTTGACGACCAACTATAAGACCACGGGTGCAACGGCTCTCAGCACGTACATTTTCGGTCGCGATGGCGTCATTGCGATCAATCTTGCTGGCCGCGGCGACACCGGTTACGGCGACGGCAACTATCGCGGAATCAAGTGCAACGTTGTGCAGAATGCACCGATTTCCGTGAGCGATCCTGAGGGTTTGATCCCTGGGTGGACTTCTTACAAAGTTCACTTTACGGTAACTCTTCCCCCCGATCCCACGCAGCGCTGCAGAATTATACAGGCGCTTTCTGGAATTTCCTAAACGGAAATTTCTTCTTGACTTCCGTAAGCCGACGGAGTATAATTTCGGTAAGGATGATGGGGCGCGCCTAGAACGCGCCCCAATATCCGACTCTTTCTAGGAGAGATTATGAGCGGTACAAAAATGTTGAAGGATATAAAAGGGCAACGTTTCGGACGATTAGTTGTTCTTTGTTTGGCGCCGGAATATGATAAGTCAGAAGGCGCATATTGGACTTGTAAATGTGATTGTGGAGAAGAAAGAAAAGTAAAAGGATATTTTCTGCGTTCGGGAAAAACGAAAAGTTGTGGATGTTTTCAGCGGGATAATGCTAGTGAAATTCATGGCGGCTATTCCGGTCAAGCTGCTGAGACACAGTGTTTCAACACCTATCGTCATAATGCAAGAACGCGTAAGATTCCATTCGAATTATTGAAAGAAGAATTTTTGAAGTTGACCAAACAGAATTGTTTTTATTGTGGATGTGAGCCAGCACAAGTGGTTGTGGTTCCTAGTGAAAATGGAACCTATGTTTATAATGGCGTGGATCGTATTGACAGCTTGAAAGGATATACGATTGACAATTGTGTAGCCTGTTGTGGAACCCATAATCTTATGAAGTTAGATATGACCACCGAAGAATTCGTGGCTGCCTGCCGTTCCGTAGTAGATCATTTCTCGAAGAAGTAAATTTTCAATACAATCAGGTAAGACAGAGGGATCCGCTATCCCTCTGTCTACATAATCCTCCAACCCCAACAAGTTTGGGGTATTTTGTAAATACTTTCGACGTAGGGAAAAATGTCTAATCAAACACCAAATCCTCCGACTGTTCAAGAAAGTCAAGTTGCAAAGACTTGGCTTTTTTCACAGAATCCGGACGGTTCTCTTTCCCCCGCTGCACTCGGTGGCGGCGGGAATGTCAATCTGACAGGCATAAATGGTATAGCTCCTGCGCTTACATATCCTCTGCCGGTAGAACTTTCTGACGGTACGAATCCTTTTGGTACTCCTGGAAATCCTCTTAGCGTAAATGTAATTTCTGGTGGAGGTGCTAACGCCTCAGTAGGTGTAACAGGTGTTTTAGCTCCAACGTCTGCCACAGAAGTTGGCTGGATTGACGGCACAGGAAAATTGCAAGGGGTATCAGTCGCAAATCCTCTTCCAGTTAGTGTCACAGCAATCGTTGCAGATAACGTTAATCAGGGAAATAAAGGATCGATTGCACAATCCTGGTATACGCAATTAACTGATGGCACCGCTACAGTACTTGGCGTATCTGCAAATCCTCTTTATGTTCAGTTCGCTTCTGCCCAGGCGGTAAATGCTACACTTTCTGCTGAGACTACAAAAGTAATTGGCGTGGTTCGTACGGCTGACGGATCAGGAAATTTGCTTACGAGCACGGGCAATGCGCTCGATGTTAATATTAAATCAGGTCTCTCTAATCCCCTGCCTGTTTCTGCCACTCAAACAACGTCTCCTTGGGTTGTAGCAGGCGGCAAGACAAATAACAACGCAGCACCCGGGGCAACGAATGCGGGCGTTCTTCCAGCCGTAGCGAATGCCGCCTCTCCTGTTTATGCAGAAGGGAATCAGGTTGCAGGGTCTACTGATTTAAGCGGCAACGTGCGTGTAGTTCCGTTTCCGGGCTTTCCGTCGATTATTCAGAAGAATTCCGGAGCATCAACAGGCTCCGTAGCTTCTTTAGGTATTGCGTATTCATCGAACGTTTCTTTTGGAACTACGCTTATTGTTGTATGTGGTGTAGGCAACGGGACAACTCCAACTATTTCTGATACGATTGGCAACGCATGGACAACCGATGTTGTCAAAGCTAATGGCACAGCGTTTAACGTCGCTATCTTTCGCGCCATCAATAAAGCTGCCGGTGCGAACACGATTACCATCAATAATGGTGGAACAGGGGCATCCATTGCGGGGGAAATATATGAAGTAGCTGGACTTTTAACTCTGTCGACTTACATTTTTGATCAGTCGGCAGTGGGTTCGGGTAACAATGCTGCGCCTTCCGCAGCAAACTATCTTATTCCTCTTTATACAAATGAATACGCTTTTGCTGCTTTTGGCGTGGGCACGGGCGCACAGACCATTACTGTAACACCCGGAGTCGTCAGTTTCGTAAATGATAGCGGTCAATTAAATCCGACAACTCCTGCTGGTTTATTTTCGTTTGCTAGTGCTTCTGCTTTATGTATAAATGTCTATAATACGTCTGTGCTTGCGGCGGCATCGCTTGGAGGCTCTGAACCTTGGGCTGTTGCTGTTGCTTTGTATAAGCCTCAAGTCCAAGTACCGGCGACTACCATTGTTCGTATGGGTGTAGCAAACCCCACCAATAATGGCGGTATTATCGACCTTCCCAATGTTACTACTGCTATAAGAACATCTCTGGTTGGTGCTGCATGGAATGAACCAAATTTAAGTAATCCTACTTATAATGTGTCTAATGGTGGTGGCAACTGTGTTCCAGTCTTTGCCCCTGTGCTCGCCACTTCAACACCGGGTTCCGGTGGTCAGGGATTTATGCAGCGCACCCCTGCTATTTATCGTGGCGCTCAGTTCTCGGGGGCGGGGCAGAATACTGTTTGGCAACCACAAGCAGGTAAGAAAGTTCGTTTGATGAAGTACAAGATTGAGGCTGGCGAAGACTGCACGATTTCTGGTGGTCCTCTGCCAGTTAACTTAGGATTTTGGTATAATATTGGTTTAGCTAACGGGCAGTTAGTTAGTATATTAAATGATGGTGCGCTTGGATTTGCACATCGTTTCGTTGTCTCTTCTTCGGTTTTGTCAACATCGGGAAATCTATATGATTCTGGTTGGATAGATTTAGGTAATGGTATTCTTGCTCCTGTAGCCAGTCAGCCTTTGCAGATGGGTATAGTGGTTCCTCAAACAACGGCTGCGATTAATCCTACATGGACTATCGCATCTAATCAATGGGAAGCTGTTACAGTAGGCTTCAAGACTACGGGCGGGAGAGGAAATTTCAGTTTAGTTCAAACCACCGTTTTAAATACTCCCGCAGGCGCAGCTACTTCTGTTTTGCCTACTCTGGCGACAACGACAGGGAATACCATTATTCTTGTTATCAGAACGTCGAATGCGGCGGCGGGTGTACCGACTATTTCCGTGGCCGATACTGCTTTGAATTCTTACACGGTTACGGCTCTGACCACCAACGCGTCGGACGATACCAACGGCAGTTCGTTGTGTATAGCATATGCAACAAACATTGTGGCGAACGCTTCAAACGTGGTGACGGTCACCTTCGCATCCCACACACCAATCGGACAGTCTGTTTCTTATTTTGAATATTCAGGAATGGGAACTGGCGGCATTGATGCGGCACTCGTTGGAGCAACAGGAAATAGTACAGCACCCGCTTCAGGAAATTATACGCCAGCAACCGCAGGCGATTTGATTATTTCGGCGTATGCTACGGCGGTTAACGTAACACCGACTAGCGCAACTATACCTGTGAATTTTAGAAACGTTTTCAATACTTTTGCGGCGGCGCACCAAGGTTCAGTAAGCGTAGTTGATAACTTCGGAAATGGCGCGCTGTTAGCCGGCGCAATTAACGTGATAGCAATTGGGACGGAGGAGTAATGAGCCACACATACGTTATCTCTTCTGTTTCAACTTTGGGTGATCAAACTACGGTGACCGGAACAGTCGACGGAACTCCAGTCACTGTTCAGTTCTGGACCACGTCCCAATCGCAGGCGGCGATGGCATCTGCGATTGCCTTTCACAACTTTATCGCTCCGTTGATGCTCGCGGCGGTCCCTCCAACTCCGGTATCAAGTCCGGCTCATATCGGTAGCTTTACTCTCTAAGGAAAAGAAAATGTCAGATCAACTTCTCAACGAGATTGAGCATTTGAAAGTTCGGCTCGACAAGCTTGAAAGAAATCAGCATGTTGGCAAACCCGGCCCCATGGGCCCATTCGGTGCGCCTGGAAAAGACGGAACACCAGGTAGAGACGGCGCTCCGGGAAAAGACGGGAAAGACGGTATCAGTAATATTCCTGGCCCTGCAGGCTTGCCGGGTTTAAATGGTAAGAATGGGAAAGATGGCAGCGTTGAAGATGCTGTAGCGGCTGCAAATTCTTTTGTAAAAGAAGCTGTATCGAATTTGCTTTATGATCTGCCAGGTATTGTTTTACAGGCTCTAAAAGATAGCGGTGTTGTAGACAAAAACGGAAAGGCAATATTGATTCCAGGGCCGGAAGGAAAGACAGGCATGCCTGGAAGTAATGGTATAGATGGACGAAATGGTCAAGACGGTAAACCTGGAAAAGATGGTATTAATGGCAAAGATGGAAATCCAGGAAGAAATGGCATTGATGGAAGACCGGGCAGAGATGGTATCAACGGAATAAATGGAGAAGCAGGGAAGCCTGGTCATAACGGTATCGACGGGAAACCAGGGAAAGATGGTATTGACGGCAGACCGGGAAGAGATGGAGAGCCAGGAAAAGACGGAGAACTTAATCAGTATGATATAGCCAATTTGGCTGCTCAATTCCGAAATACTTGGAAGGGGGACATTCAAGCAGCGCTTCGGCCCATTCTAGCCGAAATGAAAACTAAGTAAATTATTTTACTTTCGTATCAAAGCTATCATTTCTTTTTCTTTCTCTGTAAGTGTTCCTGTTTTTACTGATATAAGAGCAACTGAAAGTTCGGGAGTGTATCGGATTTTTCCTGTTGAAAGATCTAATTGTGCGAGCACATCAAAGGAGAAACTCTCATGGCACAAGCAAAAATCATTCGTAAGCCGCTTCCAAGCGGGGCCCCAGAGCACGTCAAGCGTCGTCTAATGGGAACATCGGCTGACACCCGCGCGCCCTGGGAGACTTATAGGACAGCGGATCCCCTCGAGGGATGCTCACCCGAACTCAGGGCTGAGATCGCGGAGTATTCCAAGAAGCATCACGGGGAAACTTCCAGTGCCAACGTTGAAGAACTCTGCCGGCAGAAAGATATGTCGAAAGAGGCCGTGAAGGAATATCAGTTTTACAAACAAGATGAGCTTCGGGACGGCCCGGAGCGCGTTGGCAAGATCATGCATTGTCTTGACTTCCTTAAGAAGCTTGAGACGATCCGGCCGGCATATCTGTCTGCCAATATCCGAAAGGGCCTGACCGGACTTGCTGTCTATCACCCTAAGGATGTCAAGCAGGAAGACGGAACTTTTAAAAGAGTCGACTGGCACTACGTATGTGGTGTTCAAGTCGGATTCATGCATGAATATTCGAGCATGCATTTCGATGAGCACGACGTGCCACTGAATGAGAAGTGGCGCGGCTGGCGAACAGTTCTCCTCCGGCTGATTCAATTAGGACACGTTACAGAGGAACAAGCCCTGGCAGTCTTCGGTGAACCTACCGAAGCCGGCTCGCGCAGATATCGAGAGCAGTTGTATTACTGGCGCAATCGCAAGCGCGATGAAGGCGACCATAAGGACGAGTAACATGGCTAAGAAAAAGTGGATTCAGGGAGCAGTAAAACATCCCGGCCGCCTCACTAAAGCTGCGGCAGCCGCGGGCGTATCGAAACTTCAACTTGCAGAAAAGTGGTCTCACTCAAAGGATCCCAGTAAGCGCGGCGCCGGGATTCTCGGCAAGCGTTTTATCAAAGGCAAGCTGCATGACGGCGGTATGGTTCCTGAAACTGGGAATTATGAACTGGAGAAGGGCGAGAACATTATGGCAGCAGGAAAGAAAAAGCCGCCCATGAACGCGCCTAAGGCTATTGGCCGGTATCATTCCGGCGGCACCATCCCCAAGGATGGCGTCTACGAATTGGAACAAGGTGAGAAAGTTATTCCCAACGCTCGTAAAGCATACGAGCATGAAGAAGTTTGTGCCCCTGAGAACACCCCCGCGGCCGATGGATGTGGACATTGGGAAATCGATGGTCACACCCAAAAGTTCGTGAAGGATTAAGTAAGGAGACACAAAATGGCTTGGACACCAATTACAGGAAAGGCAGATTACGCATCAGGATTTTCAAACGCAACAGCGATCAGTTTCGCGGATGAAACTTCTGTGGGGACGAGAGCAATTGATCCGGTTCTGAATCTGAGCGGCACCCAGGATTACGGTACGCTTTATCAGGGAAACAATAGTCTGAGTATTACCCCTGATCCCGGTAACAGCGGCCTCAGCGCACCTTACGCAGTTGTGCCTGGATCCGAGTAAAAGAATTAAGGAGAAAAATATGAGCACATCGGGAGGCAACATGACAGCACTTAAGTAGATGCTTAGGAGGCATCCTTTATGTCTGTCATTCAACAAGTTGTCAAACCCCACAGAGCCAAGAAAGGTAAGAAGTGCCGTAAGCACGGTCGCGGTGTCCGCAAGGTCATCAAGTCCCGCTTCGGCTCTTACGCTGCATTGTTCGCTGCCAGCGAGAATCGGAAACATCAACGCATGGTAACACGAGCAGCAAGGCTCGCCCGCCGCGCCGCCAAGCGCGCCGGGAAATAAACGAAATATCGGTTCCTGCCGGAGAGATGCCGACGAGTGGCCACTCCAATCTGGTGGGAATTTATGACTTGAGTTCGAGGGTTTGTCCCTCGGACATCACAATAGCCTGGTCAGCCGCCAACGAGAAGGCATCCGGTTCGAAACGTTCTCGTTGGTGTATACATTTTGTCAAGTTTTTCATCACGAAAACTTGACATTTAGACGCCTATCATTCGCGATTCGCGAATCGAAGCAACGTCACCAACACGGCTCTCCGTGTTAAGGAGCAATACCATGAGTAAGGATGAATTGATTGGAAACGACGGCGGCCTCGGAGAAATTCCCGAGACGAAGTCGGTAGAGGAATTGGTTCCTCTGAAAGTACGTGTGAAGTCTCAAGGCGAAATCGACGCAGAAATGACGCTGATCAAACTCGAGACCGAAAAACTTCGCCTGGAAAAAGAGAAGCTCGAACTTGAAAAGTTGCGGAACGATGTCCTCGAAATCCGCAGGCAGCAAGAGACAGAGCGGGTTTCCAGAGAGACGGTCCAGGAGTCTTTGGCGTTCACGATCGAGAAGAGAATCAACGATGAGACTCTTTGCACGCACATGAAGGGCGGCGACTCCGGTTCAATGATGAACGGTGGTCCGGCCTAGGGCAACGATGCTTCGAACTATGCCATGTTCCAACATACCCTAACGTCCGGCGTGACGTTCCGACTCTGTTCTAGGTGTGGCAAGACGTGGTTCCCGAAGGATCCCGATTATCGGTGGGCAATGACCCGTCCGACTCGTAACAGCCCAAGCACCGGATGCCCGTCACCGGGTCTGGTTAGAAATCCGAAAGCCGTTAGGGTTATTTCGGAAGTTGAGCACCGTAAGCGTCCCGAGACTGAGTTCGGCGACGGCTACAATCAGTAAGTTGATTTAAACTTTCGGCTTGATCACCGGAAGTTACGATCTAGGGAGGACCTGTAATCCTCCCTAGGTCACTCTTTACAGGAGAGGAAAATGGAAATTATTACAACTATAGACAGGTTGGGTAGAAAATTTTCTGCCGAAGATTTAACCGGACGAGTATTTGGACGACTCACTGTAATAGGATTATCTGAAAAGAAAACTCCGTCTCGAGGCGGATCTTTTAGATTAAGATGGGACTGTCGTTGTGAATGTGGAAATATATCTTCACCATGTCGTAGGGATCTTATTCAGGGTTTTACAAAAAGTTGTGGATGTTTACGAAACACCTTTCGACAATTACCTGGCGATGAAGCAAGTTTTCGCCAACGACTCGTTCAATATAAAACAAATGCACGAAACAGAAAATTAGAATTTTCTCTGACGAAAGAAGAATTTCGAGAAATTACTGAGAAGCAGTGTAAATATTGTGGATCGGCGCCTAAAACTCATTATGAGTTTAAACGAAAAGTAATAAAAATTGTACCTTATCTTTGTAATGGAATAGATCGAATTGACAACACAAAAGGATACATATCCGGAAACTGTGTTGCTTGTTGTGATCTATGTAACTACATGAAACGCAGCATGACTGTAAATGATTTTCTCAATCATGTAAGAACCATTGCACTCAACAACAAGGAGAACTCCAATCGGAAATAGCACAACGCGCCTCCAAGATATTTGCGATTATGCTCGCAGCTATCCTGATTTAAATCCTGTATTAGCTACTGGTGGCTTCAGCCAGCAACCAGCCCTCACGATTGCAAACGACGTCATGATTGCCATGCTCTCGCGGCCGTTTGCTCCCAAGTGGAATCGCATCCGGCTGCCTTTTTTCTACACCAACTCCTGGCAGCAAGACTATGCCCTGCTTGGTGTAAACAATTTGTCCTGGCTCGAGTACGGCGTCCTTATCGACATCAATTCGACCAGTGAACCGAAAGATAAGTACACGCTGGAAACCAACCGCGACCTTCCCGAAACGTCGGTGCAGTACGGCCGGCCGGGACAAGTCTGCTGGCTCCCGAACGATCAGTTGGTCTACGGGACCTGGGGCGGGGCGAATACTGGTGAAGGCTCTCAGTCAAATCCAGGGCCTGGGTCTGTGATCGGGGCTCTCCTAGGAGCTACTGCGCAGCCTGCCAATCCTATCCTGCAAATTCAAGATCCTAATGGGAATCTTTGGGTGATCTCTAACGCCCTGACTACCACTCGCGTGCTCGGCAACACTCAGCCCGTGTGGCCAACGGATCCTGTTTATCCTACCCCGACAAATCCAAAACAAGTTGCTACCACGGTCAATGACGGAACTGCAGTTTGGACCGCGGTCAACCCCAAAGGCCAAGGTCTGCGGTTGAATCCTATCCCATCTCAGCAAGGAAAAGTTTGGCAAGGCCGCGTCTTCGGTCAAGCTCGCGCCAATCAGTTCACCAGTCTCTCCCAATACATCGATCCGATTCCGGACGATTACGCGTCATACTTCCGGCGCGGTTTCATCGCTTATGCGTACATGCATGCCAAGGATCCTAAGGTGCGCGCGAAGTTTATTGATCAGCAAAAGTTATGGATGGAGTCTTTACAGGTATTCGCTCAAGCGCACGATCGTGAACGTGACAACACAGGTTTGTATCCTACGGATGCTATCATGCCGTCTCCTGGCAGTACCTATTTAGGGCCAGCCAATCCGTACTTCCCAGGGGGGTACTAAAGTACTATCAAATAAATGGTACTTCACAAAGAATAAAAATTGTGCTATCATTTATTTGGAGATCACTATGAAATCTCATTGTCGAAACGGCCACGAGAGAACAAAAGAAAATACTATGCAGCGTCCCGACGGACGAATTGAATGTAACGAATGTGCCAGCATAAGGGACAAAGCACGATACCCTGCTCGCAAAGACTCTGTGGTAGCACGCGCCAAAACATGGATGGAAAATAATCCTGAAAAATTCAAAGCATCTCAAGCAAAACAAGAATTACGCCCGGAAGTTAAAGAGCGCAGAAAGAAATTTTATGAAAAAACAAAAAGTGCAATCTGGCGCAGATACTCACATCTTAAGGCTAATGCGAAACGATATAACCGAGAGTTTACATTAACTTTTGAAGATTATGAAAACATGGTGACTCCTAATTCTTGCCACTATTGTTCTGGATCTCTTCCAGAAGCAGGAACTGGTACAGACCGTCAAGATAACAAATTAGGGTACACTAAAGAAAATTCAGTGGCGTGCTGTGAACGTTGCAACGAAAAGAAAGGTAGTCTGGAAGGGCTTGGATTCACCTACCCCCGCACAGTCGAACTCCTCAAGGAACTGCTAGGAAAATAAAACATCATGAAGAAACCCTTGCTCTGGCTAGTCCGGCATGGGTCGACGACAGACAGCGGAAAAAATATCTTTCGTGGCCAGCGGGATTCAGCCCTGGACAAGAAAGGTTTTCTGGACGCGCACTCCTTGAAAGACTTTTTCTCGGATAAGGAGTGGCACAGAATTTTCTGCTCTCCTATGACCCGGTCGATCCAGACGGCCACAATTATTTGCGACGATCAGGAAGACTATCAGCCTGAAACTACGGACGGACTCGAGCCGTGGAATATTGGATTTCTAACAGGCTTGCCAAAAAATCCTGATAATAAAAAGAAGATGGCTTTCTATCAGGACAACCCCAGTGAGATTCCCGAAGATGGGGAATCTAGGAATCAATTCGAAGGGCGTATTTGGCCCCTGTTGGCTGATGCAATTCAGTTAGGATGGGAACAAGGTGTTCCTTGCATAGTGGTAGCGCACTCGAGTGTCATTCATTCCCTCAATCATCTTTTGATTGGGGAGAACGAAGATCTTCATCAAGCAGTAGAACCCGGCGGCGTCATTGAAGTCTATTTCGAAGACGGAGAAATAAAGCACCGTCCAATATTAAAAGCGTCTCAAAAAGACGATTCATCCTTCTCATAAGGAACCTCCCATGAGGAATTGGAATACTTGGGTTGTTATAGGCTGGATGATTTGGATCTTCGCGTTTCTTGGGATTGATTTTACTGTGTGGATGCTACACAACCCCCATATTCCAACTTTCTCCCGCGTGTTTACGCGGCTACTGCCGTGGTGGTTGGTTGTACCCGCGGCTTTCATTCTGTTCGTTCATCTAACTTTGATGTATCGTCGTTAAGGAAAAATCATGGCTGCTACTAAATCACTTCAAGATTCAATCAACTGGGTCAAGCCCTTCCTGAACTGGGCCAACTTAACGATTGGTGTGAACGGCGAACCCGCGGTCACGAGCGCCAACCAGGCTCTCCAGACTATCGTCGGGCCCCCGTTCGTGTGGCCCTGGAACCGTGCAAGTGCTTTCTTTCTAACAACGATTGGTCAGCAAGACTATTCTGCAGCTTTAGCAAACTTCGGTTTCCTAGAGAGCGCATCGATCGAACTTTGCGGTGTAATTACACAAGTCGACGTTGTTGGCGGTGTTGCAACATATCAAGCTGTCAATGATTTCGCTTCTCTGCCGAACGGTGGTATAGGCCAAATTGTAACGACTACCGGGTGCGATGCTTCTTATCTGAACGGAAACTTTGCAATTGTATCCTGCACTCCTACGCAATTCGTAGTGAATTTGGTTGGCTCCAATATTTCTGAAGTTGAAGTAGGTGCCCTTGCGGTTGCCGGTCCTAGCGTCCAATTGGAATTGAAATGGGGCGCCTTGTCGGAAGATCGGGCCCTAGATCGCCCGACCTTTATCTCCACTCAGGATTCTGATGAGAGTGGGACTACCTTCGTATTCCGGCTTATGCCTGTTCCGGAACGAAATTACCGCGTCAATCTTATCTACCAAGAATCCCCTGGTGCTTTCTCTGCGTCGAATTTAAATGCGACCTGGGGAATTCCTGATCAGCTTCAATATATCTACAATTACTTTTTCGCCTTCTTCATGTTCGATTACTTCGACGATCCTCGCGCGGCTCGTTATCGTCAATTGGCTGTCGCCGCGTTGCTCGCCCGTCAATCGGGTTTGAGCACGACTGATCGCAACCTATTCCTAGGAAATTGGTTGCCTATCATGAAGGAAGAAAGCGCGGGACAATCTGAAGTTAATCAGGGATCGCAAGGCCGAGGAATCTAATGGCTCAAAACCTACTTCAAGCAAGTGGGGCGCAACCGCAGAAGCCAACGAAATTCGTTAGCCTCTTTACGTCGCGCTTCATGTCCGGGCTGTATACGAATCGCAGTCTACTGCGCAGCCCCTTGAATTTTATTTATTCAGATTTCTATCATGCCGGCGCCACAGATGCTTTGTGTGATGGTTTGAACTCTGAGCTGTCGATTCGACAGACCATGATTCGCCGTCCAGGCAATCCTGAATGGTCTACGGCTTCAACGCCGTCTGCGATTGATCAGTTTTATTCTTTCCACATGTCGGATGGTACAATCCAGGTTATAGCAGATAGCGCTACAGACGTAGCCGTAGTTACCCCCACGTCTTACACTTCCATATTCACAAAAACATCCGGCGCGGGTGCATCTACTTTTGTTGGAATAAATAAGAGTTTATACATAGCTGACGGCATAGATTTGGTGAAGTACATTCCTGGCACTACTAATCCTCAGACTGGAAAACCGGTTTGGAATTGGGGAGGTGTGGCTCCCACTACTGCGCCCACCATAGTTATTACAGAAACAGGATCGGCCGGAGTTGCCTGGGTAGCAGCCACAATGTGGACTACGATGGGTATGATCGTAGACAGCAATGGAAATGTTCAGCAAGTAGTTTCTGTAAATGCATCTGGAACAAATACAACTCAACTTGGCACAACAGGAAACGGCGCCCCTGCATTCAGCCTTACTCCTGGCGGAACAGTAACAGAATCTTCTGGCACTCCAATCACCTGGACTAACTGGGGGATTATTGATACTTGGGGCGCAGGAAAACATTATAGAAGCCAAGGTTTTGCTCCAACTGGTGCAACATTGAATCTTCCGTGTATCATTTATGACCCTGGAACCAACGCTTGTTATGAACAGATGTATGGTGGTTCTGGAGTCGTCCGCACTGCGGCGGGCCCCCGTCCACCTTTTACCGCGGTACAAGACTGGACTTGGAGTGACGGTCCTTATGGCGGTTCGTGTAAATGGATGTATTTGGGTTCTGGCAATCTTGGTCTGCCTCGTCTTTGGAAACCTGCAACATCTTATCCTTCATTTGCTGGCTCGGGGCTCGATCAGAGCTTGGTTGGCATTTCAACTCCTGTGTCGGTGCCTCAAGCAGGACTTGGCGGCGCAAATGCTACAACGATTTATTGGCAAATATCTTCTGGTGGCACATCTGGAACTTCTGCGTATGTTCCTTCGTGGTCTACCGCTATAGGCGGCTTAACGACAGATGGAGATTTGATTTGGAATTGTCTGGGCTCGGCTACTTGGCAAGCAAGTTTTCCTTATGTTCCGTGGTCTGCTGGCTCAAATAATTTTAGCGTTATCGAAGATTCAAACGGAAATTTACAAGTTTGCATTTCGGCAAATGGAACTTCCGGAACTATTATTCCCGCAACTTGGGGAACAGCATACGGAGATACAACGTTAGACAATACTGGTTCTGTTTCCGGATCTGGCGTCACCTGGGCCTGCGTTGGCACTTCACTTTCGTGGGCTGCCTCAACCCAATGGTATTTGCCTCTTAGCGGTTTTGTTCCCCCGCAGCCTTCTCAGGCTTACGGTGGCGCAACATTGAAAGATACCAACGGAAACAATCAGTATGTAATCAATTCTGGAAAGAGCCAAACTCCAGGTCCTCCTACTTGGGGTGCATTACATGCAAATACCACAGACGGCGCGGTCACTTGGTATGCTGCGTCCAAATTCACGGCTGCAGGATTTTCGTGGACAAAAGGTATGGGGTATTGTTATTCCTTCTTCGCGCGCACTGCTTTGGATGTCGACGTAACGACTTCGCCCCCGCTTCAAATGCCTGGGACAAATTCCCCCAATATTACGGGTCCTCTCGGTCCTCCAACGGGCTGCGGAGACGGATCAGTGACTACTGCTTCTCCTGTCGTTCAAATCACAGGCTCGAATGCTGGCGCACAAATTCTTTTAACTATGACCGGCTCTACTGATCCCCAGTTCGATACAATTCGAATTTTTCGTTCAACTGATGGCTTCGGTACAAGTGGTCCTTATCTATTCTTGACTGATATTCCTATGCCTGCAATGATTGGAGGTAATCCTGGAATAGCGCAGATAATCGATTTCATGCCGGATGAAGCTACTTCACTTCTTCCCGGTCTAGATCCTCTTATCACTGCGCCAATCGATCATGCAAATGATCCGCCTCCGGGCCAATTTGGGTCTACACAATTTACTCAGTCCGGCTCTGCTACTCCCCTTATAGCAAAATTGGGCACAGTTATTTCTGACCCAGTTTACCATCAAGGCCGCATTTGGGCAGCTTTGGGAAATAGTGTATTTGCTTCTGATGGTCCTGATGTTGGAAATGGAAACGGAAATGGATTCACAGCCTGGAATCCCGCATATGAATTCCCTTTCGATTCTCCAGTAATTAGACTTGACGCTACTGCGACAGCTTTAATCATCTATACAACGACAGGCATCTACCTAATCGGTGGAGGCCCCAACATCGCGGATTACTACTCACAATTGCTTGCTCCGGGCGTTGGACTTCTTTCCGCCAATGCAGCAACTATGGTACTTGGACTTCCGTATATGTTTTCTTCGGATCGTCAATTTATTACCGTGGATCCTAGCGGCGGCTACACACGCATTGGACATCCAATCGGAGATAAGTTATCTGCGTATGATCCATCACAGGTTTATGTAACTTATCACAGCTACGGAGATCAGGAGCATGCGCTTTTCATTTCAAATGGTTCTACGGAATGGTATCGGTGTGATCCTAATCCAACACCCGACAGCCAAATAACCGGTCCTATTTGGAGTCCTAGAGCAACTCTTTCTGGAGGCTTCAAAGCTTTCCAGTCTATTGAAGTTAGCCCGGGAACAAAGAAACTGTTGATAGGGCCTCCGGCCGCTGGAAATATTCTGGCTCGTGATTCGACATTCACCGTGTTTGAAGATAATGGCAGCCCTTATGAATCATATTTCACAATCGGAAATATAGTTCTAGCGAATGCCGGTCAAATGGCGGCAACCGATTTTATTGAAGGAACTTTTGTTCAGGTTGGATCTCAACCTACAGTATCTGTTTTATTCGATGAACTTAGTGCAACGAATGGGGCATCGTTTGAGAAGATTTCAAACAGCTTCGTTTCTGATCCGCCCAAAAAATATGGACAAACTGGTACACCGGATACCATGTATATGAACCGGTACTATTTTGGACAAACAACTCCAGGCAATGTAAACACTGAACCTGTTCCTGCTTGGTGCAAATCCTTGCAGATAAAGGTTGATTTCGGTAATACGGATACAGTGCAGAATGAGATGTTGGCGTTCACTGTGTTCGGTGCTCTTTACCAAGAAAAGTAACGAGGAAAACAAATGCCGGGACTAAAAGACGCACTCAAGAAGCCAGACAATATTGGCGATATGATTCCGCCCGTTTCTCCCTCTGCGCAAAATGTCCCGGCAGTCACTCAGCGTGAACAACCCGGCTTAGCTCCCGGATCTCTCGGGCCGGCGCCTTCGATCTGGACCACGTCTTTCGATAGCGTTCGCCAGTGGATCCGCCCAGGAACTTCGCAACAGCGGTTTCCTCCTCTGCCGGTGAAAGCGAATCCTCAGGTCAATGCGGCCGCGCGCTCCGCGGCTCAATCAGTCGTAGCTGCTACAACGGCGGCTACACCTACAGATGATGATTCAATCGGTTTGAATTTGCAAACAGGAAGAGTTTATGCTATTCAAAGTGGAGATGAAAATAAACTGATTTCTATTGGTAATGCCGCTGGTGGATTTGTTTATCTTCCGCCTGTGGGGATAAGTTCTCCAAATCCGTCTTTTGGTTTAAATACACAAGCAACGGCTGCATCCGATAATACTCTTGTTGGAACTAGTCAATCATATGGTCCTTTCACACCTTCGGATGCTACTCAATGCGTATTCACAGCTATCGTCACCGAGGGTATAACTACAATTGCGCCGAGCGGTTCTTCTGTTGTTCTCGGTGGAAATCACTTATTTTTGTCTACATTAACAGTTAATCCAACTACTTATACAGCATCGTATCCTGCCGGTGCAGGCGCATCGATCGCGGCGGCTTCCTTTGATACTATAACAGGAACTGCGACGATATCTCAATCTTCTGTCGGAAGTTATACGAATGCTATTGGTGGTACAGCCGGAGCAGTAAGCACTTCTGCTCTTTCAACTGGTGTTCCATCAGCGCATTCTATTGTACTCGCGGTAGATATGATTTGGATAGTTGCCGAATCCGGCCACCCGGCTGTGGGCGGTCCTGCAGGAATTACTTCAATTGCAGATGATCAGGGAAACGTCTATCAGTTGTTGGATTCAGCCACAGCAGCACTTCCTATAAATATCGGCGGCTTTACAAACAGTACTCTTGCCGCCTTATATTTTTGTGCTAGTCCGAAGAACGGACCTAAAACTTTTACTGTCAATACTTTTGGATCTTTCATCACTCAGGTTGATATAACAGTAGCTGATGTCAATGGATTATCTCTCCCTAATTTTTCTTCCTTAGTTTCGCCATTTTGGTGCTATGTAGAGAATACTGGAGTCGGTACTTTTAGTCTTATCTCTGGCGCTGCAATTGATGGAACATCTAATCCGCTTAGCTTGCCAGCTAATCAGGGCGTGTTGTTGGTTTGGAACGGCACCGGATGGTATACAGAGCGCGGCATTAGCAACGCTCCGGTTACATCAGTTTTCGGGCGTACAGGAGCGGTTGTAGCTCAGACGGGCGATTATACTGTCGCACAGGTGACAGGTGCTGCGCCTCTCGCTTCCCCAACATTCACTGGTGTTCCGGCGGCTCCGACAGCATCTCCGGGCGACAACACAACGCAGATCGCCACAGACGCATTTGTGGAAGCAGCCATAAACGGTATTATTTCTGGTTCTACGCCTGCGGACGGTTTACGCCACGGCGATGCCGTATGGATGAATGATAGTGCTTGGGTCGGTATGCGCGATGATTTTTTCGCATATGGTGGCAGCGGTAGTAGCGTCATGGTCGGAAGTAGTTATGTTGGAATCGGAGAATTAGGCTGGTGCTTAGGTGGTCACCCTAAAACAACAGACGCAAAATTTTTTGCAGGAACAGGACCAAATTTAGGGCAATTTAGCTGGACACCGTCTACAACGACAGATCAAGCGGGTGTTTTGATATTGAATGAGGCCAACCAAGACTTAGTTTTTCAACCGAACTCGATGGCCTTATTAGAGAATCCCGGATGGAAGGCAAGTTGGGTTTTCAAAATCGGAAGTAACCAAATAAACACAACTACTCAGGTCGCGACAGCATTTACTTCAAAGTCTTTGTATGTTGGTTTGACAGGTCCAGTTATAAATTGCGTGATGGCGTCTTCTGGTGGAAGTAGACCAGATTGCTTTCTCGGTGTGCGATACGACACATCTACTGTACCACCAGCATATGGAATAGTTTCTATTGCTGCGGCATCCGGTGGAAATACCGTTTATACTATCGCATCTAGTGGATTTAGCAGCGCAACTCTTCCTGTCGGAATGAGTGTCACGGTCAGAGGCTGCTTGAATGCCGCGAATAACGGTACTTTTACCATTGTATCAAATACCGCAAGCACAATCACACTGAATAATGCGGTAGGTGTTTTAGAAGCACTTCCGTCACCGGGCGTTTTGGCGCTTGCGGCGCAGCCATTGACTGCTGCGGCGGCTGTGGACGCTCATGGAAACACTGCTTATACAGCAACACAGATTAATCCGACTGGTTTAGTCGCATCTCAGTATGTTGGAATGTCTTTTGTTGTTTCGGGTTTCTTAACTACATTCGTAACTGGAACCACCAGCGGAACAATAACGGCAGGGCACACAGTTACTCAAGATGTGACAGGGGCAACCGCCGTTGTGGCATCACCGGCACCTACGGGAACAAACCATCTAGTTTTCACCGGCACTCCCACAGGTGCGCCGGATAATAGTCATGCTTGGAGAGATAGTTCGGTTCCTTTGTCTAATTTCTATACTCCAACATCACTTCCTGCGTCAACAAACAACGGGACTTTTACTTGTATAGCGAATTTGACAACAAGCATCACACTTAACAATCCGAACGGTTTTGCTGAGACGCAAGCGGCCACAGCATCCAGCACAAGTTTGAACGACACAACTTTTAAGTTTGAATTGGTTGAAAATTATTCATACGGCGGCTCTTTTCGTCGTCAATTGCAGGGAACAGTAGTAGATACGACGGTCACTCCGACTTTGGGAACGTGGTATCGCCTTGACATGGTTTGTACCGTAGCAGGGCAAGTCACTCTATCGTTGAATGGCGCTCACAATCACACATTTACGGCTTCTGCGATAACATTCGGAAGCAATGGTTCAGCCAATTATATTGCCAATGGTACGAACGGCAATTATTCACCGGCTCTTCTTGCTACTTATCCGAGTAGCGCGGCTACACCGAACGGAACTTTTGGTATACCTTTCTTTGGTGCGGGTTCATCAGTCACGATAGCCGGATTGACAGGCGGTTCTGCTGGTTTAAATAACAGTGGTACTCCATGGATATTGGAAGCAGAGACCGAAAGTGGTGGTGGTTCTTCTACTATATGGTTCTTAACGCCGGGACTCACAGTAGCTAACGGCGCGCAAACTACAGGCACGTTGACCGGCTATCCGGCTCTTACCCCGGTTTTTCTATATGGCAACGATAACTCAGTTGCTACTTCTGGTAGAACAGGTTTAGATTCGCGTTTTTATGTAGATTACTTTTCGTTAGTTTGGAATAAGGGTATCATTGACCCAACCAACAGCCCAACGGCAACTGACGATAGATATTGGTAAAAATTTATGATTAAAAGGACAGGAAAGACAATGGCTTCATCTAAGCAGAACGAATTACTTACGCAGCTTATAACAGGACAAGCAGTCTTGGTCGAGAAAGTAGATAGCATGAACAGCCGGCTGTTCGGGGAACCAGGGCAGCCGGGAGCGCTGCGCGTTCTGTTTGAGAAACATGAAGGCTTAGCCAAAGATGTCATTGATACCCGCGAAAAGATAACTATGGAGATCAAGGACTTCAATGAAAAGGAAGTCAAACCTTTGGGTGAAAAAGTCATTGAACTCCAGAATGCCACATCTGTAAGTCTGTGGCGTACCGGAACTATTTCAGGAGTCGGTAGTGCAGGAATGGCTATCGGGATTCAAATGCTGTTCAAGAAAATTTTAGGAATACACTAATGAATATCGATTTCAGAGAACCTAACGAATTTGATTTACCTCAAATCGCTCGGTGGATTGCTAAGGACTCTTGCCCTCAGCACAACGATGTCGACCCAAGATTCTGGATCCCAGAAGTAGACGACGCCGGGGAGCGGAAGGTAGGAACTAAAACCATCGCAGTTACGTGTGATGGCGAGCCTGTCTTCTTCATCAAACTGGAAAACATAATGAGATGTTACATCCAGTTCGCACCGGAAGATGAAAGAGATAAATCGGCGACGTCTATAGGACTAAAGAAAGCTTTCTTAACGATTGCAGCCGGCGCCAAAAGCCTCGGGTATCGGGAAATGATTTATGAATCGAAGTCCGAAAGCCTGATTGATTTTTTCAGTAAGTTCAAGTTCGAAGAAGTGAAGAACAATTTTTCGGTGAGGATCTGAGATGAAAATAAAAACTTTTAACTACACAGGCCGGATCTATAAGAACTGCGATCCCTCCAAAGCGCAGCAACAGGCCTTGACTTCCGATCAGAACTGGCAGGCCACACTGAAAAATTCTTATCAAACATTGTTCGGTGCAGGAACCGCAATGTATAACAGCATCTCGTCCGGCCTCGATACTATCATTCAAAAAGGCCGGGAGGCAATGGGCTTCTCTCCAGAAGAACTTGCTGCTAAACGGTCGGAATCTCTTAATGCGGCCGCGGCTGCATCCAAAGATGTTCAGCGCCAGATTGGCGCCCGGGCTGCCACCAGTGGCGCTGTTCCGGGTGTAGAGTCGGGCGTCATTCAAGCTGAACGGGCTGCGGCCGATACAGATATCTTAGGCCAGGAAGCTAACCGGGAAGCTAACATCACTGAGCAAGGTTATGCCACACAGCGTCAAGCCTTCGATACTGCGGTAAAAGAAAAGGCTGGAACTTTTGAATCTGCTTATACCCCCTCGACGCAAACCGCAGGCCAAGAAACACAGGCGGCAGAAGCTACTCAACAGCAAGCTAATACCAATGAAGCGGCTAGCAGTTCGTGGATGGGAATGGTCGGTGGTTTAGCTAATCAAGCTGTTGGTATTGGTGCCAAAGCTATCGGCGTAGGTGTATAAAAATAAAGGAGAAAAGTCATGGCTGTCAAGAAAATTGAGGCCCTTGCCGATGGAATCGCATTCCTGAATAAGATGCATGATCCATCCTCAGATGCCTATCAGTTACGTAATCCAGCTTTAGCGCGCGCCTATAGTTTCCGACATTTGGGCGAAGTGGATAACAGCGGTCGAAGAATTTTTACATCCCTGATCGGGGGATATAGGTTTTTAATACAAGACCTGGAGTGGAAGTGTTCAGGTCAAACCCGGGCCAAGGGTTATAATGGAAAGCTGTCGCCACTGAGTGGTTTAAATGACTTGCTTAAATCCTATAACCTCGATAGTATAGAGGATGGAAATATTTTTATCCTCCTGGATTTTTTGAATAAGGCTTTACCCGGCGCCGAAATTGGTGCCCAAACTCAACTTTCGTTTTTCTTAGAGGATGCAAAAAATGTCTAACTCACCAACACCCGCTGCCAATTTAGTTAATCAAGAGACTGCAGAGTCTCCGCGGCCTGTGATGCCTGCTTCTACTGCAGGTACAGTAGCTCCCGCAGCGCCGGATATTCAGGCTCCTGCGGCCGCTGCACCGGCACCTGTAGCAACTTCTCCTGCTGCTCCTGCTGCCCCTCCTGCTCCGGGAACTCCTGCTGCAGATGCGCAGCATCACGGTGCTTTGGGCGAGATCTTCCAAACCCTAGCTGGCGGCAAGAAAAAGGAATGGGTGCAAACCGATCAAGGCCCGGTGGCCCAATATAGGGATTTGAAACCAGGCGAAATGGCGCGCGGCATTCTTGCTGCGGCGATTACTGGCCTCGCTGCCGGATATGATCCAGCGAACCGCGGGAAAGGTGCGCCTCCGATGAGCGCAGCATTCTCAGCAGGATTTAAAGGTAATGAAGAACGACAGGAAAAAGAAGCCGGAAAGGCCCAGTCCGAGGCTCAAGAACAATTCAAGAATGCCGGTGTATCTCAGCAACGCATGCTAGATTTGCATAAAGATGCTCGCGAACAGCAGGCTTCTTATGAACGTGCTTTGGAACATACCAAAATAATGGCAGAAGCTGATCAACGCATTGCGAAAAATGAAATAGATGCCAAGCACGAAGCTATTGAATGGAATCAAAAACAGGAACTGCATCTTCAAAACTTGAAAGACCTGGGTGCTACAATCATGCAAGTTAATGGTCAGCCCCTAACTTTCGCTAACAAGGATGAAGCCGAGAAGTGGATTACTTCTTCCCAGGCGAATCATTCTATTGCTATCCGTCCAGGCAAATTCGATACAGTCTACGAACAAGATCCGGAAACTGGAACGTGGTCCATTTGGCAGAAGCCGGCAGACAGAAACCGCCCTCAGTGGCTCGGCGTGCAAGTTGATAAGAATGGAGATCCTGTTCTTAAAGACGGAAAAATGCAACCCGATAAGGACCGGCCGTTATATGGGATGAATGGCCAACCTATCGTACCGGCAGATCGCATGACTCCTCAAGAATTCTACGATCGCAACGAAAAGACTATTGATATGCGGTCGAAACGACTACTGCAGGAAGCTACTGCACTTGAACTTAGAGACAAGGCTGCAGATTACAGAGAAAAAAGTGAGAAAACTAATGCAATGAAAATTGCACGGGATCATCTTGCGGCAACCAATGGTGATTTGAACGCCACGGATAAGAACGGTAATCTGATTCTTACCGGAGCCGATCGTGATGCCCTCAAGAATGAAATGCGCAACAACCATTCCTATTGGGGTCTCATCATCGACACAGGAACAAAGGAACTCCAGAGCATGACAATGGACGATCCGAAGCGCGCCGAAGTTCAACAGACTGTTGACGAAGCACGTCGCGGATTGGTTTCAGAAATGTATACACAAGCTGCGTATGAGACTTCGCCTGATCCTATTGCTGTTATCTCTGATCGAGTTCGGCAGAATACTTTGAACACAACTACTGGAAAAGTAGATGTGGATGAAGCTCGTAAACAATTGAAACAGGGCGGCCTTCCTGATAAGGTTATCGACAAAGTTGCAGATCGCCTACAAAAAGGTAATGAACATCCGATGCCGACAGATCCTAGATTGAAGGCTGCAATCGCTGTTCTTGATTCTCAGAAAGAAAGCGATCGTGCGGCTCAGATCGAAGCTTTCCCTGGCACATCAGAAGAGAAGAATAAACTGGCCGACTACTATGGAATCAAGCGCGCTGCTGCCGCTCCTGCTGCTGCTCCTACAACTCCGGCGACAGTTCCGGGAGCCGGACTTGCTTCCGCCGCCGCTGAATCTCTACAAAAATCCGGAATAGCCGGTGGCGGGCCAGCGCCTGCTTCCGTTCCCGGAGCCACAATAATTAATAAAGTACTCGGGCAATAATTTAAAAGGATCTTTAAATGTCCACGACGAATATCTGGAGCAATTTCCAACAGCCTAACGAGGAGCCGGAGAAGCCAAAGCCGGCTCCCGAAGGTGATATTTGGGGTAGCTTTAAATCTGCTGCGGCGGCACCGACAGCCTCGCCTATAGCTGAGCCTGCGCAAGCACCAGCCTCTGGAGATATTTGGGGAGGCTTCAAAGCCGCGGCTCAATCCTCAACTGCGTTACCAATAACTCCAGAGGAAAGCAATCCGAATATTTGGAAATCTTTCGGGGACGTAACTTCCAAGTACAGTCAAAATGCTTCAACTATGGGACTCAGCGGAGAAGAGCGCGAGTACGGCCGCAAGAGCCCGGATGAAATGACGGATGAGCCGTGGTATAGCAAGGCATGGGAGTGGCTCAACAAACCTTTGTTTGATTTGCACAAGTGGGGCACGCGTGAAGGCGCAGGCACATTTGAACGCGGTCTCGAGACAGGTCTGGAAGATATTGGATCTGGATTCTTAACGCCTCTACAACTTGGTCTAACGATTGCAACCTTCGGCGGGGATATCGTCGAAGAAGCCGGAGTGAATGCACTGCGAACTATCGGAGTTTCCAAAGCTGCTGCGCCCGTTGTTGCCCGCGGGGCCAAGGCTCTTATGACAGCTGGGTTCAGTGCTCAAATGCTTGGTGGCCTTTTGACCCAGTCTCCACAACTACTTGATGCCCTCAAAGACGGGGATACGGAGAATGCCACGCGCCTCGCAACCAATATCGCAGCATCAGGCCTATTCTTAACTCAAGGTTTGAAGCACGGTTTTGAAGACGTCAACGCTGTGAAGAATTATGTCAAGGGGAAGACCCTTACTACTCCACAGCGCCTCGCCTTGGTCCAGGAACTTGCCGGCAACTATGAAGAATCCAAGAGCAAGGGAACGGATTTCGCACGCAGCCGCCAAGAAGATATTATCTCGCAGCTTAAAGCTGCGGGCGCGTTTGGAAATGAAACCACTGAGGCAGGCATTCGCCACTACATCACGCAGGGCGGTGACATTGATCGCATTCAAAAGATGCTTGGCATAGCGGAAGGCAGCATCAAGCCGCGTGAATTTACTCCGGAAGAATTGAAGCAGCAAGAAGCGGCCGCTGAATTGCGCGACTGGGCTCGTGATAGCCATCAAATTACTAAGGATGTCAACGGGGCTCCGGAAACATTCTATCTGTCAGATTCTGCGGAAGGAACCCATAAGCTTGGTCAGACTCTTGCTCTCACTGGTGAGCCGGAAGATGCTCACTATGTACAGATGAAGAATCCTTACTCTCTGCCTAGTGAAGATTCTTTAAAACGTTTTATTGCCAACGTCGGCGGGGAAGAAGAGGCCAAGAATATTTTAACAGATGGCGGCTACGATGGCATTGTTTACGGGATTGCCGAGAAGAATCCTAAGTACATTACATTTGATGATAAACAATATCGGCCGGTAGAGAAATTTAAAGCTGCGCACGATGTAGCCTGGAGCCGTGAACACGTCTATATCGCAGTCGAAAAACAGAATGTAGACCGGATTATAAACCAAGGTATAGGCCTGGATCCTAAAAAGAATAACGTTATTTACAGTGCCACACCAGAGAAGGCTATTGCTGGCGCCACTCTACCTGCGAGCGGAGATCGAAACGATCTAGTTGTCTTATCCGTACCGCGCGCAGAAGTAGAACAGGGCATTTATGAAACCAATGCAGCTACGATGGGTAAAGTTAAACGCGGAGCAATCGGCCCCGTAGAAGTTCTTCCTAGAGTAGAAGAAGGTCAAGGCGGACATGCGGGCGGCGGCGTTACATCTGTTGAAGAATTAGCGCGGCCCGGACGCTTCGTGAAGATTTCGAAGTCTGGTGAAGTTACTGATCAGGGAAAGACTCCTGATTTTAAATTGAAGGAAGGCGAAGCTGGTTACCAAGTTAAGCCGGATGGAACTTATGAACTGAAAGCTGGAGTTGAAACTCCACAAACCAAACAAGGCGTAGACGGGTATGCTCGAGTAGCGTTTCCTAAAGAAAGAATTCCTGTAGGTAAACGGCCGCCGGTAGCTGACGACATGCTCATTACTGAGAAGCGTCACATGCCCGGACACATACTCGAGCGTGATGAAGAAGGCAACGTGACCGGCCGGTCCACTCCGCTGCGGCCTCTTGGTGCCGAAGATCTCCCCGGAAATAATGCGCGATTCAATAATGCTTATACGCCTGCTGAGAAAGAAAATTATCTCAATGGGCTTCGCGCCGCTATGAAGCTGACGCCAGAACAGCAAGAAATTGCTAAGACTATTCGTAGCATATACGACTCCTCATTCCAACGCGCCTACGATAAAGGCATGATTCGGAGTTGGGTGGAAGCTTATCATCCCCAAGCGTGGGCCAACGATCCTGGCGGAATGTGGAAGTGGCTCTTCAACAAAGATAACGAGGAAGTGACGAATGGCGCATTGAATGATCTGCGCCACGACACGAATGACGGGCGGTTTGATACCAATGTCAACTCCGCTCGTCACCGTGTTTACAACACAGAATTCCAGGGTGTAATGGCTGGAGAAAAGTTTAAAAGCGACGATTTGGCTATGCATCTCTTCAATCATCTGCGTGCAGTTGAACATGCGGCTGCAGCCCGGGACTATATCAACGGACTTCGCAGGAATGATTCCAAAGCAGAAGACGGACGGCAGGCTGTTGTGTTGCAGGGCTCTGCCAAACGAATTGGTGGTGATGAGAATCCTGCGATCGCTATCAACCCGGAACGAGCACAGAAAATCCATATCGATCAAGAGAAGATCGCCAAGATGCGCGATGTAGATCCATCTACAGGAAAAAATGAACTGCAGACTGCACTCGAGAAAGGCATCATAGAGAAACTGCCTTTCACTGTCACGGATGAAGCCGGCAACAAAGTGCCAGCTTATGCTTATAGCACTGACGGATATGTGACGATCGATCATAGCGCGATGCGGGCCTGGGGCTACATTGGCCAGGATACTGCAGGCAACCCTGCCCTTATGGAAGGCAAGATGCTGGTCCATCCAGACTTTGCAGATCACGTTCGGCAAGTATTGGGTGTCGACACTTCCGCTGTTCGTCAGAGCAAGATACTCAGCGGCATCAATACCGCGGCCGG
>Ga0187803_10000018_pt1 | contig 68317 bp, 48 predicted proteins | sample NC_wetland_sal_i_2_FD_132425 | JGI IMG/M metagenome (GOLD analysis project Ga0187803, IMG submission 132425) | Wetland sediment microbial communities from Neuse River Estuary, North Carolina, USA - Control_3 | ecosystem: Environmental > Aquatic > Freshwater > Wetlands > Sediment | place: USA...
AAATCGTTCCGTCCTTCGCCGTCGAGGGAATCGCGATGATGGGCTTGCCGCCTTTGGAATGCGATGCCCCGCGGATAAAATCCACCTGCCCGCCGATGCCGCTGTAAAAGTACGTGCCGATCGGGTCAGCGCACACCTGGCCCGTAATGTCGACCTGCAGTGCGGAATTCACCGCCACCATCTTGTGATTCCTCGCAATAATCCAGGGATCATTGGTGTACTTGTTGGGGTGAAATTCAAACATTGGATTGTTGTCCACGTAATCGAAGAGCTGTTTCGTGCCCAATAAGAAGGACACAATGATCTTTCCACGATGGATGCTCTTCCGGCATCCGTTGACCACTCCCGACTCGATCAGCGGTATCACGCTGTCGCTCAGCATTTCCGTTTGCACCCCCAGATCACGGTGCCGCGTCAGTTCCAACAGCACCGCATCGGGAATCCCGCCAATCCCCAGCTGCAGCGTGGAGCCGTCTTCAATCAGGCCGGCCACATGTCTGCCGATGGCGTGATGTATTTCCGTGATCTCAATCGGTTTCAATTCGCAAAGTGGCCGCGAAACTTCCACTACCGCGTCGATGTCCTTCACATGCAGGAAGCAGTCCCCGAACGTCCGCGGCATCTGATCGTTTACTTGGGCCACCACGAACTTCGCGCACCGCGCCGCTGTCAACGTCGCATCCACTCCCACGCCAAAGCTGCAAAATCCATGTGCGTCCGGCGGAGACACCTGAATTAGGGCGACGTCAATCGGCATCTGGCCACTCTCGAACAAATTCTCTACCTGGCTCAGGAAAATCGGCGTGTAGTCGGCGCGCCCCTCATTCACCGCTTGGCGTACATTTCCGCCGATAAACATGGCGTTGTGCCGGAAGTGTCCCTCGACCTGAGGTGCAATATAGTCCGCCCGCCCCGTGGTCATCAGGTGCACTATTTCCACGTTCTTCACGAACGGCGCGCGCGCCATCAGCGCTTCTACCAGCGTTTCAGGCTCGGCACACCCCGGGTGGATGTACACACGCATGTTGGACTGAATGCATTGCAGGGCTTCCGTCACCTCGACCGTCTTTCTTCGGTACTCGTCTCGCCAATTCATGACTTCACCTGTCATCCTTCGCTTTTCTTTTCACTGCTCTCCGGGACCGCCGCCTTAATTGCCGAACACGGCCGCTCGGCTCCTTCACACTGCCCAATCATTTGACTTAGGAATAGCCTGTGGGGGAGGAGTTGGGCTCCTCCAGGTAGGTGTTCAACAAGCTCCGCCAGCATCTCCACCGACGCTGCCTCCCTGGAGGGAAGTGCAAGCGGCTTACCACCACGCTGCCCGAGACCCCGTACTAAATCATTACCGCACAATAACTTATAAGCGGACAAAGTTCTGCTTATACTGCCCTTGCGCCTTTTGACCCATCCCTCAACTTCCGCTGCGCTGCTTTACCCAGCGCCTGAGCGCCCGAAACTGTCTTGCAGATTGGGTCAGCCGTCGACTGGGGAGAGTTCTTTCAGGTGGGGGGTTGGCGTCAGCTCCTACCTATTTTCTGCCGCGGAACGCCTCACGATGTTTGTGCCCAGTCTGACGGGTACCGGTGTATCTTAGTTATATAGACGAATATTCATTGGCGGGTTCATGCGAAAGCTAAGGTTCCTGGTCTCTCTGACCACGAACGACAATGATTATCAAATCGAACAGGCGCGCGCCGCGGAACAAACTGCGCGTAAGTTGAACGTGGATCTCCAAATTCTCTATGCCGATAACGATGCCATCAATCAGAGCACACAGATCCTGAAAATGGTTCAGGCAGCGGCGGAAGAGCGACCCGACGCGATCATCTTTGAGCCCGTGGGCGGCACCGCTCTGCCCCAGGTCGCGCGTGCTGCGGTCAGCGCCGGCATTGGTTGGGCGGTACTCAATCGCGAAGCCAACTATATCAGCGAACTCCGCCAATTTTGCAAGGCACCGGTATTCAGCGTCAGCTCGGATCACGTGGAGATCGGCCGCATCCAGGGGCGGCAATGTGCCGCATTACTCCCGACCGGCGGTACCGTGCTGTACATTCAGGGGCCCTCGGAGAATTCAGCGGCGAAGGACCGCGCGCTCGGCCTGCAAGAGGTCAAGCCCAGCAACATTCACCTGGTTATGCTCAGGGGCCAATGGACGGAGGAAAGTTCGCAGCGCGCCGTGCGTTCCTGGTTGAAGCTCACCACCTCCCAGAAATCCAACATCGATTTGATCGCGGCCCAGAACGACGCGATGGCCGTCGGGGCGCGCAAAGCGTTTCAGGAACTGGCCGCTGAAATAGAGCGCGACCGTTGGCTCGGTCTCCCGTTCCTCGGTTGCGATGGTCTTCCCAACACGGGACAATCCTGGGTCCGCAGCGGCCTCCTGACCGCCACGATTTTCATTCCCGCGAATACCGGCCAGGCCATGAGTGTGCTCGTGGATGCCCTGCAGAGTGGTAAGGTACCGCCTGAGCAGGCCCTAACCTCCGCCGTCTCCGTCCCGCCTCTGGATGGCTTGCGTCCTCGCAAGTAATCGCTACTCCTGGTCCGCCATTTACTCCGCAGGGCGCATTGTCTTACCGTCCTTTCGTCCGATCTTCACTCATCTTCAGTGGAAGCTACCGCACTACCTTACGTCGTCCGAATTCCTCCGTCAGTCTTGCTCGCGAGAGTTTCTTCCGCTCCTGAACTGTTTTCTGATGCGAAACCAGCAACGAGGTATGTGCGCATTCGGCTTAGCACGGGTGTATGGTAGGAAAGCAAAAGGGAGATTCCCTTGGTGGGTCCATGGCAAAGCTAAAGTTTCTGGTCTCACTGACCACGAACGACAATGATTATCAAATCGAACAGGCGCGCGCCGCGGAGCAGGCAGCGCGTAAATTGAACGTGGATCTCCAAATTCTCTACGCCGATAACGATGCCATCAATCAGAGCACGCAGATCTTGAAGGCGGTTCAGGCGGTTCCGGAAGAGCGTCCGAATGCGATCATTTTTGAGCCCGTGGGCGGCACCGCTCTGCCCCAGGTCGCGCGCGCTGCGGTCAACGCCGGAATTGGATGGGCGGTTCTCAACCGCGATGCCAACTATGTCGCTGAACTTCGTCAATCTTGCAAGGTGCCCATCTTTAGTATTAGCTCGGACCACGTGGAGATCGGCCGCATCCAGGGGCGGCAATGTGCCGCGCTGCTTCCGACCGGCGGCACCGTGCTCTGCATTCAGGGGCCTTCGGAGAACTCTGCGGCGAAGGACCGCACGCTTGGCCTGCAGGAGGTCAAGCCCAGCAACATTCACCTGGTCATGCTCAGGGGCCAATGGACGGAGGAAAGTTCGCAGCGTGCTGTGCGTTCCTGGCTGAAGCTCACCACCTCGCAGAAATCCAACATCGACCTCATAGCGGCCCAGGATGATTCCATGGCCATTGGCGCGCGCAAAGCCTTTCAGGAACTGCCCACCGAAATAGAACGCGACCGTTGGCTCAATCTACCGTTCCTTGGCTGCGACGGTCTTCCCAACACGGGACAATCCTGGGTCCGCAGCGGCCTCCTGACCGCCACGATCTTTGTTCCTCCGAACACCGGTCAGGCAATGGAAATGCTTGTGGATGCTTTGCAGAATGGAAAGCCTCAACCTGAGGAGGCCCTGACCAGCGCCGTCTCCGTCCCGCCTCTCGATGCTCTGCGTCCTAAAAGATAATCCTCACTTTTGCTCCTTCTCCCGCTCTCCCCGGCGTATAATCTTGCCGTCCCTTCGCTCCATCTTCATTCATCTTCAGTGGAGGCTCGCACATGAGCTCACGCCGTCCGAATCTTGCAAATCCATCCGTCGGTCTTGATCGCAGGCAGTTTCTTGCTGCTAGTGGTACTGGTCTTCTCGCCGCAGCTATTCCCGGTGCATCCCAACTTGCAGAGGCGGCCGTCGCCGTTCCACCGGAAAGCTCTTCCTCTCGCTCTCCCCAGGTCTCCGCGGGAGCCAAAAAGAAAATTCCCATCGGTGTTTTCGATCCCGTCTACGAAGACTTGTCCCTCGATGCCATGCTCGACAAAGTCAGCGCACTCGGCCTCGAAGCCATGGAAATCGGCACGGGCGGCTATCCCGGCTCTCATCATTGCCCCATCGACGAAATTTACAACGATTCCGCAAAGGCCAAGGCCTGGGTCAAGAAATTTGAGGACCGCGGAATTCGCGTCGCCACGTTGAGTTGCCACGGCAATCCGGTTCATCCCGATCCCAAGCATGCCGCTCGCGACGCGGAAACCTTCCGCAAAACCGTGCTTCTCGCCGAGCGCATCGGGGTCAAGGTCATCGTGGGCTTCTCCGGTTGTCCGGGTGGCTCCCCGGCGGACACGCAGCCGAATTGGATCACCTACCGCTGGCCTGAAGAATACGACCAGATGCTCCAGTGGCAGTGGAAGGAAAAGGTTGTGCCGTATTGGAAGGAAGCCGCCAAATTCGCTCGCGAGCACGGTGTTCATCGACTCGCTTTCGAGATGCATCCGAACTTCGTCGTCTACAATCCGCGCACGCTTTTGAAGCTCCGCGAGGCCGTCGGCGAAGAGATCGGCGCAAACTGCGACCTCAGCCATCTTTTCTGGCAAGGCTGCGATCCCGTCGAAGTCATTCATTTCCTCGGCAAGCAGGGCATGATTTATCACGCGCACATGAAAGACACGGTACTGTATCCCGAAAATGTCGCCAGGTACGGCGTCCTCAATTTTGTTTTTGAGAAAGAGGACCTGCCCCTGGCCTCAGACGCCTTCCGCGCGGTCGGCTACGGCCACGGCGCCGCGACCTGGAAGGCTATTCTCCAGGCTTACATGGACGTCAACTACGAAGGCATTCTCAGCATTGAAAACGAGGATCCCATTCTTTCCGGGGAAGTCGGCGTCGAACGCGCTGCCTATGTTCTCAAGAACGTTCGCGACGAACTCCTCGGAGCCTGAGTTGAACCGCCGCCAATTTGTGAACTCTTGTACGGTCGCGGGCCTGGGCGCTGCGGTTGGGCGCCCCTCCGCTTTTTCCGGCGGAGAGAGGCTCTTCGATGCTCCCTCACCCGTCCCGCCCTTTCCTCTTTCCGTAATGCTGTGGACCGTGGAGGAAAAACTTCCTTTCGACCAGCGCATTGCCAAAGTCGCTGACGCGGGGTACCACGCCGTCGAGCTTGTGGGCGAGTGGCAAGGCTGGTCCAGGGATGATTTTCTTCGTGCTCGCCGCCAGCTCTACCAGCTTGGTATGGTCGTCGATGCCTGCAGCGGCATTCAAACCAGCCTCTGCGATCCCTCGCAGCGCGATGCCTTGCTTGTGGAAATTCGCGCGCTCCTCCCTGTTCTTGCGGAATTCGAATCCACGCGACTCATCCTGCTCAGCGGCGACCGTGTCCCCGGCTTGTCCCACGAGCAAATGCACGCCGGTTGTGTGGAAGGTCTCAAGCGCATCGCGGAACTCACGGCGCCGCAGCACATGGAGATCCTCCTAGAGAACATTGATCCCGAAGAAAATCCGAGATACTTTCTCACCTCGGCTGCCGAAGGATTCCGGATTGTGCGGGAGGTCGGCCATCCGCGCGTCAAGTTGCTGTACGACTTTTTCCACGAACAGGTTTCCGAGGGCAACCTCATCGCCAAGCTGGAGAAAAATATTGATCTGCTCGGCCTTGTGCATATCGCCGATGTTCCCGGCCGCCACGAGCCGGGCACCGGCGAGATCAATTACTCAAATATCTTTCGGAAGCTCGGCCAGCTTGGCTATTCCCGCTATGTCGCGATGGAGTTCCTTGCCACGGGCGAAGTGGTTGCCTCGCTACGCGCCGCCCGGGAACTTGCCGAAAAGTGCGGTGCCGAAGGCCACGCACAGAAATCGCAATCTCACACGGCTGGTCGCGTTTTTGCAACCTCGTGAACGAGTGCGCCCGCTTGCGAGTGCCACTTTTCTCCCCCTTCGTCGCTGAGTCACTTTGCGCTATGCTGTTTCGCGCCTTTCGCGGTTGCAAAACAAACCGGAGTACCGAGGCCCTTTGATGACTCAGGTGATGCGCGCTCCCAAATCCTACGACGTCTGCGTCATCGGCTCCGGCGCCGGCGGAGGCATGGCCGCGAAAATCCTGACCGAGGGCGGCCTTACCGTTGCGCTTCTCGAAGCCGGCGGGCCGCTCAATCCAGACAAAGATTTCAAGATGTTCCTATGGCCGTACGAATCGCCGCACCGCGGCGTCGGTGTTGCCGGAAAAGCGGCGGACAATTTCGGTGAATTTCTGGCCCCGAATGGCGCCTGGAAAATTGAAGGCGAACCCTATACCTCGGCTGCCGGAGCCAATTTCCAATGGTTTCGCTCCCGCATCGTCGGTGGCCGCACAAACCATTGGGGCCGCATCGCACTTCGCTTTGCGCCCGTCGATTTCCAGTCCAAGACCCGCGACGGATTGGGCGAAGACTGGCCCATCCGTTATGAGGACCTTGCGCCCTATTACGACAAGGTGGAATCGTATATCGGTGTGTTCGGTTCCAAGGAAAATATTCCCAGTGCGCCGGACGGCGTTTTTCTGCGGCCGCCCAAGCCGCGATGCAACGAACTGCTCATCAAAAAAGGTTGCGACAAACTGAACATCCCCTGCATTCCCGCGCGGCTCGCCATCCTGACGAAACCGCTCAATGGCCGCCCTGCCTGTCACTATTGCGGCCAGTGTGATCGCGGCTGCGTTACCGCTTCCAATTTCAGCTCCAGTCAGGTGCTCATCCCTCCGGCCATGCAGACCGGGAAGCTCACACTGATTCCTCACGCCATGGCCCGCGAAATCTTGGTCGGCCCCGACGGCAAAGCCGCCGGAGTTTCCTTCATTGACACTACGACGCGTACCGAAAAACGAATTTCCGCGCGCGCCGTGGTTGTGGCGGCGAGCGCCTGCGAATCGGCTCGCTTGCTCTTGAACTCCAAATCGCATCTCTTTCCCGATGGCCTCGCGAATTCCTCCGGCCAGGTGGGCCGCAACCTCACGGATTCCATGGGCAGCGATGGTGAAGGCTACTTCCCGCAAATGGAAAAGATGCCGCCCCACAACCACGATGGAACCGGAGGCATGCATCTTTACATCCCGTGGTGGAAGTACGACCGCCGCAATGATTTCCCCCGCGGCTACCACATTGAAATGGGTGGTGGGCGCGAGATGCCCAGCGCGGGCATGTTCGATGACCTTTGCGAGGAGGTGGAAGGGTATGGTGCAAGCCTGAAGGCCACTTGCCGCAAGCGCTACGGGACCACCATCGGTTTCGCCGGACGCGGGGAAATGGTTGTCAACCCCGACACGTTTTGCGAAATCGATCCCGAAGTTGTCGATCAGTGGGGCATCCCTGTCCTGCGCTTCCACTTTAAGTGGGGCGAGCACGAACTGCGTCAAGCCAAGGACATGCAAGAAACTTTCAAAGCCATCGTCGAGGCGGCCGGCGGACAATATCTGACGCGCACCGAAATCGACGGCACTTATCCATTCGGCATTAAGCCCGGCGGGAAAATCATCCACGAAGTGGGCACGGCGCGGATGGGTGCGGACCCCAAAACCTCCGTGTTAAACGGATTCTGCCAGGCCCACGACGTGAAGAATCTTTTTGTCACCGACGGCGCGCCGCTGGTTACGAATCCGGACAAAAATCCGACGCTCACCATCATGGCGCTGGCCTGGCGGGCCTCCGAATACTTGCTGGACCAGGCGAAGAAGGGAAATCTTTGAGTATGAGCGAAACTACACAGGGCAGGAAAACTACGCTAGGAATTTCCCGCCGGGACATCCTCAAAAATCTCGCCGTCGGCGCGGCGGGCGGCTCCGTACTCCAGATGATTCCGGCGAAGGCCGCGGAACTGGCTCACGAAATGATCCAGAAGGAGAAATCATCCTCACCGGCAGGGAAGTACGCGCCGAAGTTTTTCCCCGCTCATCAATACCAGACACTCCTGTTGCTTTGCGAGGCGATCATCCCGAAGGATGAAGTTTCTGACGGTGCGGTCGAGGCCGGCGCGCCGGAGTTCATCGATCTCCTCACCAGCGAAAACGAGGAATTTCAGGCCGTCCTTGGCGGGGGATTGATGTGGCTGGACAATTTCTGTACCGACCGGTACGAGCACACGTTCCTAGAATGCGCAGGCGCGCAGCAGAAAGAAGTTCTCGATCTCGTTGCTTACCGCAAAAACGCCAAGAGCGATCCCGCTCTCAGCCAGGGCATCGCCTTCTTCGCCAAGCTGCGCGCGATGACCTGCGATGGTTTCTACACCGCCAAAATTGGTATTGAGGATCTCAAGTACATCGGCAACACCGCCATTGCCGAATTTCCTGGCTGCCCGCCGCTGCCGGAGTGATGGCTCAGGGCACTAGCCACATCCGCAAGGTTTTCCGCGAATTGCTTCTACGCCCTCATAGCCGATTAAAGGCACAACGGCTAACGCAGCAATCGGATCTGCCCACGCTATTTGCCAAATCGCGTTCACGGTCAATCCCACCAGAGCTACGAACGCCAGATAAGCACACAGGTTGGATTGGGCGGCATCGGCTCTCAGCGCTGCACTGCCTGTCAGAATGGAGAGACGCCGCTTCTCTTTGGCAAGCCACGGCATGACTATGGAGGCTGCTACAAGAACGGCAATTCCCAGTGGGCTGGGTCGAGGTTGGTTATACCCAAGAAGCGTCATGACCGAACCAAGAGTCACATAAGTGCCAAGCATAAAAAGCAAAATCCCTGCGCTTCTTGCAGCAGCGCGTTCGGCACGTTCTTGCGCGGAAGGCACGGTAAACCGCCACAGCACGACGGATGCGGAGAGCAGTTCAACGAGGCTGTCGCCCCCAAAGGCAATGAGCGCGGGACTGCGCGCCTTCCACGCAGCCAACAACGATCCGCCCGCTTCTAAAATCATCCACAAGATGGTGATGGTCTGAACCATCTGAATGCGGTGGTTGGTTTGCGCGGCGGAAATTTGCACCCCTTGAGCCACGTCCCGATTATGTCACAGCGCGCCAGCCCCCGCGCAGCGAGGGGAAATGTCGGCGCGCCGACATTACTCTGTCATCCTGAGGGTCGCGGTGTTTGCCTTCCTACCGCAGACAGGCGGCCCGAAGGATCTCAACGGAAACTTTGTGCTAATTCTCGTGGTTGAGATTCTTCGGCGATCTCCGGTTTTCGGAGTCCGGTGGACTCCACCGGAGTCCTGACACCGGACCTTATCGGATCGCCTCAGAATGACAGCTTTTACGGTGCGAACAATTGGCCGGCGAGTTTGGTCGGCGCGCCGACATTATAAGTTGAAATATATAACCAACTAATATTCGAATAAGCGGGTTTTTGTTCCAGGGTGGGAATGGCCTTGTGAATGAAAAAGTTACAACGCGCCTATTCGAATAGAAATGCGGAATTTCCGGCGTTGTTGAAAAACTGCCCAAATACCGTCGCCGAATGTCGGCGGAGTGTCGGCGAACGTGTTGGCATAAGTGGTGGGACCGCCCGGACTTGAACCGGGATTGCAGGTTTAGGAAACCTGTGCTTTATCCATTTAAGCAACGGCCCCGCAACCCGATTTTACCACGATTTTCTGACGCGTATTTTGGGGCAGGGCGCGAGAAATGAGTATTCGACCGGAAAAGAAGTAAGAATCAGAGCAGAAAGCTGATGGTGCCAGGTCGTAAGAGCCCACCCTCCCCGCAAATGCATCCGGGACGCAGAAGGCGCGCCCCACAAACTGGAGGACCCGTTCGACTTCGCTCAGGGCAAGCAGCCCTGCGCTACAAAGAAGAAGGAAGAGAAAAAGCGCTGGCATAAAAGCCAGCGCTACATGGAAGGAGGACCAGAGATAGTCCATACCGGACACAGATTGGGGAGAACGCTTTGTGGTATTATCCAGCCGCAGACGAGCAGGGCACCCGCCTACACCTGTCCTCCCGGAGGCCACCATGAAAAGCACATTGAAGTGGATCGGTATCATTGTTGTGGCGCTGATCTTGATTTTGTTCATCCTGCCTTTCTTTATTCCTGTGAACAAATTCCGGCCGACCATCGAAGAAAAAGCTTCGGAAGCGCTGGGCCGCAAGGTTCAGGTCGGAAATTTGAGTCTCTCGATCCTTGGCCAGTCGCTGGGGATCGATGATCTCTCTGTCAGCGACGATCCAAAATTCAATTCGGGGCCGTTCCTGACCGCAAAGGGCGTGAAAGTCGGCGTGGAATTGGTGCCGCTTATTTTCTCTAAGCAGCTGAACGTCACCGAGGTCACGATTGTCAACCCGCAGGTCATCATGCTGAAAGATCCCAGCGGAAAATGGAACTTCTCCTCCATCGGCGGCAGTGCGGCGCCCGCGGCAAAGAAGCCGGCGCCAAGCAGCACTAGCAGCACCGCGCAATCCGTTTCCATCAAGAAATTGGAATTGCGGGATGGCCAAATCACTCTGGGGAATACCAATTCCCGGAAGCGCAGCGTTTACACCAAGGTCAACCTGACCGCATCCGACGTCGCACCCACCAATAATTTCCCACTGCAGTTTTCCATGGAACTGCCAGGGGGCGGCACAATGAAGATTGATGGACGGGTCGGCCCGGTCGATGAGAAGGACGCTGCGTTTACTCCCCAGGACGTGAAATTGAAAATCAGCGATTTGAACCTTGGCTCTACCGGCTTTTTGGATCCCAAGTTAGGGCTCGCGGGAATCGTGGACGTGGACGCCAACCTGGTCAGCAAGGGCGGACAGATGACCACCAAGGGGCAACTGAAGCTTTCCAAAGCAGTTCTGATTGCTGGCGGAAAACCGGCGGGCGTACCCGCGGTGATTGACTTTGATACGACTTATGATCTGGCGGCCGGCCGGGGCGTGCTCAAGCCTTCCTCTCTGTCCATAGGCAAAGCTAAAACCAACCTTGATGGGACGTACAAATCCGAAGGGGATGAATTTGCCGTGGACACGAAGGTTGCCGGTGAAGGATTGCCGGCGACAGATCTGGAAACATTCCTGCCCGCACTGGCGATAAACATGCCCGAGGGTTCCCGGCTTTCCGCGGGCACCTTGAGCACGAATCTGCACCTGACCGGCCCGACCGACAAGCTGGTCACCGACGGGACGATCGGCTTGTTCAACGGTAAACTTTCCGGATTTGACCTCGGACAAAAAATGTCCGGCATTGCGTCGCTGGCCGGAATCAAAACCGGCAAGGATTTGGACATTGAGAAGTTTACCTCCAACGTACACATGACCCCCGAAGGGCTGCGTGCGGACAACTCGGACCTGGAAGTTCCCACACTTGGGTCGGTCGTGGGCGGGGGAACGCTCGATTCGAAAAACACTCTGGATTTCAAGCTCGTTGCTACCGTGAAACCTAATGTCGTTACCGCCGCGGGGACCGCCGAAGGAGGTGCGGTGGGAGGCGCGGTCGGCAAACTTGTTGGTGGCGGAGCCAGTTGCAAGAACGGAGGAATTAAGGTGCCATTTCAAGTTCATGGGACCACCGCGAAACCAGAGTTTGTTCCGGACATCGGCGGCGCCGCTGCCGGCCTGTTGAAGTCGGAGCTGACTTGCGGCGCGGGTGAGGTTGGAAAACTCGGCGGCTTGGCGGGAGCGACAGGTGGAAATGCCGCAGGCGCGATCAACCAACTTGGCGGCCTATTCGGCAAGAAGAAAAAGCCCTGAGAGAGCAGGGAAACCGCGGAGAAGGGATGGGTGATGTGCCTGTCCCTGCTTCTTGTTTTGGGTAATCGATTCAGAAGCTGCGTTCCGACTCACAAATGGATATACTTAGCGAGCCGTCTTGATGAGGGCCGTGTCGGGTTTTGTCTGCTCATTACCACCTGGGGTGTATGAAGCTTGATGGAAGACCCTAAGTCCAAAAAGAGTGGCCGCGATAGTTTGGGTGCGGGGGGTCCTCAGGGAGTCGGTGTACCTGCGAAGGGCGACAGCTCGGCTGGGAACACACCTGTCGACCCGATGGATGGCGCGACGATTTCCGATGTCCCCGTGACACCTCCGCCCTTGCCTCCGCTTGTCAAGCCGCCGACGCGTGCCGTATCTCCCGATGAAACAATTTCCGACACTCTTGCCGGCTCGCTCAAATCTCCGACGAACGCTCGCCAACTGGGTCAAAGATATTTGAGTGAAGCTATCTTGCAGCCTGGCGACGTCATCGGGGCGCGCTACGAAATCCTGCAACTTCTGGGCGAAGGTGGAATGGGCGCGGTCTACAAAGCGCTGGATAGGGAAGTGGAGCGGACGGTTGCCCTCAAATTGATTCGCCCGGAACTTGCCTCCAACCCTGCGATACTGGCTCGCTTCAAGCAGGAACTGCTCACCGCGACCCAAGTTACACACAAGAACGTGATCCGCATCTATGACATTGCCGAAGCGGACGGCGTGAAGTTCATCACCATGGAGTTTGTGGAGGGCGACGACCTTCGACGGATCCTCATCGACAATGGCAAGCTTCCCCCCGAGAGAGCCGTCGAGATCATTCGCCAGGTTTGCCTGGCCTTGGAGGCCGCCCATAGCGTCGGCATCATCCACCGCGACCTCAAACCGCAGAACATCATGCAGGAAGCAAAAACAGGCCGCATCCTGGTGATGGATTTCGGGCTTGCGCGCACCATGGGCGGCGATGGGATGACACAAACGGGCGCGCTGCTCGGCACGATCGAATACATGTCCCCGGAACAGTCCATGGGGAAAACCTTGGACCAACGCTCCGATATTTTTTCCCTAGGCCTGATCTTCTATGAGTTGCTGACCGGCAACACGCCCTACAGAGCCGACACCGCGATGGCCAGTTTGTTGCGCCGCAATCAGGAACGTGCCGTGCCCGCGGCGGAGTTCGATGCATCGGTTCCCAAAGCCCTCAGCGACATTGTTTCCAAGTGTTTGGAGAGGGATCTCGAGCATCGCTACCAAAACGTGCAGCAGATCCTTGCTGACCTGGATGCGTTCCAAGGCGCTCGCCCAACCTTCGCTTCGATCTCCATGCCCCCGCAAGTAATTATCGCGGGCAAGCGGGAATTTCCCTGGAAGTGGGCAGGGGCGGCGCTGGCCGTACTGCTTGTCGTTGCCGGGGTTGCATTTCGAGTCAGAGGGCCAGTCAAGTCCAATGCTCCTCACGCGCCCGTCAGCGTTCTTGTGGCAGACTTCACGAATCACACGGGCGATCCCATTTTCGACGACACCCTCGAGCCGATGTTCAACGTCGCTCTGGAAGGAGCCAGCTTCGTCAACGCTTTCAGCCGCGGGCAAGCTCGCAAACTGGCCCAGCACCTTCCCAAGCCGTCCGACAAACTTGACGAACAGCCCGCGCGCCTGGTGGCGGTCGACCAAGGCATCGGCGCGGTCATCACCGGTGAACTTAGCCGGCGCGGCGACAAATACAGCCTTTCGGCGACAGCACTGGACGCAGTGAGCGGCAACGTTATCGCCAAAGCAGAGGCCACCGCCGAGAATAAAGACGGGGTCTTGCTCGCTGTCCCCAAGCTGGTGGCTCCCATTCGCAAAGCTCTCGGCGACACCACGCCTGAATCGGTCCAACTCGACGCCGCCAGAGGGCCATTTGAGGCAGCATCGCTGGAGTCCGTGCACCAGTACGGCTTGGCGATTGAGCTGCAATTCGCCGGGAAGACGCAAGAAGCGCTGCAATCATTTTCCAAGCTGGCGGAGATGGATCCGAACTTCGCGCGCGCTTGGGTCGGCATGGCCGGTGCATCTGCGAACCTCGGTCAGCGGCAGGACGCCGAGAAGTACGCCAAATTAGCCATGGAACACGTGGACCGTATGACCGAGCGCGAACGCTACCGCATCCGAGGCGTGTATTACTTCACGACCGAGAACTGGCAAAAATGCGTCGAGGAATACAGCGAGTTGACGAAGCTGTACCCGGCCGACAATATCGGACACGAGAACCTTGCCGTTTGCTTCTCCTATTTGCATAACATGCCGAAAGCAATGGAGGAGGCGCGACTGGCGGTGCAAATCGCGCCTAAGGATTTGTTAGCGCGCAACAATTTATCGCTCTACGCGTGTTTCGCGGGAGACTTCCAGACTTGCGAACACGAGGGGCGCGAAGTACAAAGACTCAATCCTTCAGACGAAGACGGCTACCTTCTTCTGGCGCATTCCCAGTTGGGGCAGGGGCAAGTGTCGCAAGCCGCCGAGTCCTACCAGGAGCTGCAGAAGCTGAGTGCAAGAGGCGCATCCCTCGCGGCTTCCGGCCTGGCCAACTTAGCGCTATACGAAGGGAGATACCGAGAGGCGATCCAAATCCTTGAAAGGGGCGTAGCTGCCGATGTGGCGGCAAAGGAACCTGACCACGCTGCGGATAATCTGACGATGCTCGCATACGCGGAGCTGTTGCGGGGCCAGCAGCAGCCGGCACTTGCGGCCGCAGACAGGGCCCTGGCCAACAGCCAATCTGCAAAAATCAGATTCCTTGCGGCACGAACATTCGTCAAAGCTGGAGATACCGCCAAGGCGGAAAAACTGGCCGCCAGTCTGGGCCAAGAGCTCCTCGCCGAACCACAGGCTTACGCTAAATTGATCCTTGGCGAGGCCGCCTTGAAAGGGCACAACCCAGGGCAGGCGCTCCAATTGTTGACGGAGGCCAAGAACCTGGAAGATTTCTGGATTGCGCACTTCGATCTGGGAGTCGCTTACCTGGAAGCGGGAGCCTTTGTAGAAGCCGATTCCGAATTCGACATCTGCATCAAGCGGCGTGGCGAGGTCCTGGAACTCTTCAACGATGACCAGCCCACTTACAGCTATCTTCCTCTCGTCTATTATTATCAGGGGCGCGCCCGGGAAGGCCTAAAAAGTCCTGGTTTCGCCGATTCCTACCGCACCTATCTGAGCATCCGTGGCAAAGCGGGCGAGGACCCGTTGCTTGCAGAAATCCGCCGGCGCTTGGCAAGCCACTAAATAGGAATCATCTAGCGCGCTCGCGCGGCCCACTGAACCACGCGAACACCTTGTCTTAAATTCGGCGTCCTGCCCACGTAGAATGCCACGGCCCTATGGCTCATTGCGCGAAGTGAAAGCCAGCGAAAACAGGGGCGGTCAGCGCCACGAGCGCTCATTGAGGGTTGGATAGGCGCCAATCCTCGCTAGAACTGAAGATTCGTCCATTCGATCCTGCCGTCGCTCAATTGCACTTCAACCGTCCAATAGCCAGGGGTTAGGCCGCTAAGCGACCCTGTATCCCAGTTGATAATAAAGTTGGGAGAACTGAAGCGGAAAGTAGTGCTCCCCTCCCCGCCGGTGGTGGGGGAATAGATCAGAACGCATGGCGACCCTGGCAGGATATTGGCACCAGTGGTCGGGCACGCCTGCGCAGACTTGAGCGTGCTCAAGTCGCCGACCGGGTTTCCGTTGGCATCAAGAAGCTCCCATTTGATGGGAAGAGCATTGCCTAGGTTCCTAGGACCTGAGAAGGTGGGCGGATTAAGAGCCTGGCTGGCAGTGCTCAGCGGCGAGAGGAAACCGACGAAAATGCACGGCACCGATACTGGTGGACTGGAAATGTTCGAAGGCGTACTTTCGCGGCCGTCGTTCAGCACTGTGGTGACGAAATAGGTGTAGGTCGCACATCCTACCTTCGTGTCCTGGAAGGTCTGGTTAGGCAGCGGCTGAGTGGCAGTAACAGTGCCCGTGACCGGCACATTGGCGTAGGGCGGCTGGCTAAACGCCGCGCCGTTAACCGACCGATAGATATTGAATGACGCGATCTGGCTTTGGCCGAAGGTCGGCGCTGACCAAGTCACCGTCACCGTGTTCGACGCCGTGAGCAAAGCGGAGATCAGCGTGGAAGGTCGGACAGCTGAATTGGCCGTCGGGACATTAATCTCTGTCCCTGTGCCGATCCTGCTGCCGGTGCCGATCCTGCTGCCGGTACCAATCCTGCTGCCGGTACCAATCCTGCTACCGGTGCCGATCCTGCTACCGTTGCTGGCCCAAAAATCGTTGCCAGTGGCGCCGATCTGCCGCAGGTCGATACTGGCCCAATCGTTGAAGCCCTGTAGGGGCACGCTGCTGTTCGGGTTGTTGGCACCTTCGATCTGGCCGTCGAAATTGATGTCCTGGTTCGCTGACCAAGTAATCGAGGCGGCTGGACCTTGCAGACGGAACATTTGAGGGTCCGTTGACAGCTTGGGTGTGCCATCGCAATGGCGCGTCGCGGGGCTCCCGAATGCCTGATTGGGCGCGTACCACTTGGTGGTTGGGTGAATGGGGTTCCCTAGCGCGTTGGGCGGCGATGCCGCACTCTCGTCTGCTTGGGGCAAAACCTGATCGGAGTAATCCAGAACACCGTCGAGCAGGTCGACCTGGAACAGGTAGTTCATCACACTTTGGTGGTTGGGTTTGCAGTTGGGCTCTAAGGTGAAAGCGTAGCCCCCCGTAACCGGAGTGCGGAGCAAGCCTCCATGCGTTAACGCAAGCGAATGCCCGAGCTCATGCATGAATGTGCCCGATTCCACGGACACGGTTTGACCGTCGACGCCCCAAAGACCCAGGCTTATTAGTGAGTCTGCTCCGCCTACGTCGGAAACGCCGGATACACTGTCGGCAAGGCCGGAGAGAATTGAAAGATACGGGTCGGTCGAAGAAGTCGGCGCAGTTGTTACATTGGCAACTTGTATCTTGAAAGATGTATTTGTGGGCACACTCTGTACGAGGAAAGTTCCATCCAGATTGGGGTTGGAGATTACGTTGGAGATGCTAACACGGCCATTCGGGATACCAGTGTCCGTCGGATCGGGAGCAAGGCCGTGAGGATTTAGAGTAGTGAACGTAACCGTGCTTCCCGAGACCGCGATGCTTGCTAGACTTCCATCTCCGAAACTCCAAGAGGATACGGCTGAGGCTGCGGCGAAAATTACTTCGTGATAGCTATTCCTCCGCCCGGATTGGAAGCGCCTAACGCAGATTGGCCCCGTTCCTACCATTCCACCCGGTGGGGTCTGGGTCTCACAGGAAGTCTCATCGGGATAGTTGAGCGGCTGGCTTTTGAGGAATGCATAACCTGATTTCCAGTCAACCACCCCCGCTTGGCCCGGAAAGGGGCAGTACTGCGGCGGCGAGGCCAAAGGGTTATCGGTGCACGTTTGCGCGAGAATGACATGGTTGTCGTCTGGCAGAACGTGTACATTGATATTGTGACCGTTTGAATTAAACGCGCTGGCAAGGTTGCTTATTGCTTGCTGATTCGGCTTATAGGAAACCCCCGCCGGATCACACGTCGTGGTGCCATCCGCATTATTGATTAGTTTCGTGCACATATAATCGAGTTGGATGAATACATCCTGATTGCCATGTGTAGCCCCAGTGAGAGCTACCCACGAGGGGTCACTGGTATTCAAAGGACAGGTTCCCTGGTTGCTCATTCCCCGGTTGGCCCCGGCATCGCAGTATCCAGGCGTACCAGAGTTAGGAGGTGGAGGTAACTTCCACACGTCTAGCAGCCCATCGTGGTCACTGTCTTGAACCGTCGTGCTGAGCACAATTGCCCCCCACGACACGCAGCCCTTGTTGCTGGAAGAGGGCACCACCAAAGTCGTCTCCGAAGATTCGCCGGCTTCTACGGCAGAAGCACCACTGGGAGTTGTCGCGTAGGCATTCGGGAACCAGGTGGGATTGTCCCAGGAGCCGTTATAGTTGCCGGGAAAGGGAGGGTTGGTCCCGTAGAGAGAGGGAAGAGAAGTGCTGTGCACTAGGTTTCCGTTGGCAAGATAATTGTTCAAATAGACTTGTTGGAGTTTGTTGGCCTGACCATTGCCGACGATATGGGTGATCTTCGTCGCTATGGGAGCAGCCTGATCATTCCCGGCCTGAAAGAACCCCAGCATCGGCTGTGTCATAATTTGTGCAGAGTTGCTGGGAGCATAGGAGCCGTCGTAGATAACGACCGCATTCAGCGGAATGGTCGGCGCCAAAAGGCGGTAAACGATCACAAGGGTCGCGCCCAAGGCGTAAGGAGGTTGCCCTGCCTTTCCAGTGTCCGGCAGACTCAGCGAGTAGGTGGTGTTCGGCTGGACGTTACCTTTCGCATCTACGGGTATTAGGTTGCTCACTTCCGAGCGGTAGGTCACGATGGTTTTGGATCCCTGGGATGAGCCCGCGCAGCCGCCCGAACTCCATGAAACGGGAGCGTTGGGGTTGCCCAATATTGTTCCGGTAATCGGATAACCTCCCAAAAGTCCGTTCTGCCCAGCATAAGTCCCCGAACTTTCCACCGTTTGCCAGTACAAGAAGGCCGCAACGATATCGGCGCCGGCGGGCACCTTCTGGAGCGGCACGTTTGTCGCGTAGGCCCCGGGATCGGGAATGGTAATTGTTCCCGTAGACATGAGTGTGCTGTTGATTGTGGTAGAACCTGTCTTTGTCCAACCGCCAACGACGTAGTCTCCCGTAACCATGTAGTTGTTGCTTAAACCCAATGGGAGTGGAGTCTGCGCGAAGCCATTTTGCGCAAGCCCCAACACCAACAGTATCCCTAATGCAGCCGCGAGCCTTAGTCGACAGCCCCAAGAAATTCTGCTCAGTGTTGGAAGACAAACGCGGAGGAACGCGACCTTCTTAAGGATGAGTTGGCGCTGGCACAAACTCTTCATATACGCTCCTTCGAGCCGACCTAATATTGACCGTGGGCGGGCGATCAAGAAACCGCAAATCAGTTTTTTGGGACTCGAACTGGCCACGACCACTCAGCTTCAATGAGTGCAAAACACACCCGTTGTCGAGAGCGCAAGACAGCGGTCATTGTGACCGCCATCACACGCGCTGTCAAGCAAATACACAGTAAACACATGTTCTCCCGGCCTTTGCGGGTTTCATTTCTGATGGAAGTATCGCCTTAGGAATACTGGTACTGTCCACAGGCCTCATAAAATAATTTGGCCGCTTTTTATGGTTGGGACAGAAAAGGTAGAAAAATGTTCCAGCTTTTGGGAACGCAGACGCAACTTTTCTCCTACATTCGCGTATCTACTCTGTGTTGCCATGCGGCGCTTCCCCCCGATTCTCTGGCTGACCGGTTTCGCTCTCCTTTCCGTCTGTCCTTGCTACGCCCAAGACGCCTCCAAAATCATCGAGCAATATGTGAAAGCGGCGGGAGGGGCCAAGACGCTTTCAAGGATTCAAACGCTCTCCCTAGACGGCACTTTCCAGGGAGCGGCCAGTGAAAAACCGGGCACGTACACCCTTCGCGTGAAGCTGCCCAACCGCTATTACACCGAGGTGCGCTCGGAGGGAAAGACGCTCATCGAGGCTTATAACGGCAAATCGGCCTGGCACCGCGCGGAATCCGGCGAAATCGCCACGCTGCTCGGTTCGCAGGCGCTGGAAATCGAGGCGGCCGCACAGTATTACAACTCGCGGCTCCTGGCCCTCTCGAAGAAAAAAATCGGCGCCGCTTATAAAGGCTCGGTCTCCCTTCGCGGCCACGATACTTTCCAAATCGAACTGACCTATCCAACAGGAATTCAGTGGCAAGTTTTCTTTGATCCGCAATCGCACCTGATCGTCGCGGAGAAAGCCACCATCGCCGGTGTTCCGCGAGAGATCTACTACGATGACTACCGCGTGGTGAACGGAGTAAAGGTCCCCTTCAAGTTGGAAATCCATCGTGGCTCGGAAATGTACACGGTCAGCGTCACGCGAGCCGCCATCAATGAAACCATCGGCGAACGCGCTTTTGATTTCCCCATCCAATCGCAAGTAAAGCTTCCGGACTTGAAAAAGCTCTTCGAAGAAATTGACGCCAATCAGAAGCAGATCGACAAAATCAGGGAGAACTACGCCGGAACCCAGGTGGAAGAAGAAACCGAATTCGACAAATCGGGCAAAGTCACCAAGAAAGAATCCAACGAGTACACCTTCTTTTATCTAAACGGCGATGAGATCACCACTCTGGTGAAAAAGAACGGCAAGCCGCTGAGTGAAGAGGACCAGACAAAAGAGAACGAGAAGACCAAGAAGCGCATCCAGGAAGAGCAAAAGAAAGAAAAAAAGAAGGAAGAAAAAGAAGAAAAGACCAAGGAAGAAGGGAAGGAGTCCAAGGAGAAGGACGACCCGGGCATCGAAACCTTCCTGCGCGTCTGCCAGTTTGTGAATCCGCGCCGCGAACGATTCCGTGGCCAGGACGTCCTGGTTTTCGATTTTGAGCCCAATCCGGAATATAAGCCGAAGAACCTGGTGGAACGCGTGGTCAAGGAACTCGCAGGAGTGGTGTGGATCGACGAGAAGGCAAAAGATGTTGTGCGCCTGGAGGCTTATTTCGTAGGCGACGTGCGCATTGCCGCCGGCCTTCTGGCCAACCTGCAAAAGGGGACCAGCTTTGTCTTCGAGCAGGCTTTTGTCAACAATGAAGTTTGGCTACCAACTTATATGGAAGCTCACATCGGAGTGCGTGTGCTCCTCTTGAAGGGATTCAAGATGAACGTGGCCACGCGATATTCCGACTACAAGCGCTTTAACGTGGAAACCTTGAGTACCATCAGCAAGCCAAAGGAAATGCCGGAGACGTCCTCCAAACCACAATGATTCACGCTTTGCGACTTAGTTCAGGCCTTCGGGGTGTGATTCAGAACCTCGCGGATTTTTTGCACCAACGCCGCCGGAGAGAATGGCTTCTGCAAGAATGCCAAGCCCTCTTCCAACATGCCTCCACTGGTAATGACGTTTTCCGTATAACCGGACATATAGAGGACGCGGATGTGTGGGCGACTCGCCATGATCCGAGACGCCAACTCGCGCCCGCCGATGCCGGGCATGACCACATCGGTCAGCAGTAGATGAATTTCGTCTGAAAACTTACGCGCAATTTCCTCCGCTTCCCGCGGCTCGCGGGCAACAATCACTTCGAACCCCTGCCCGGTAAGAATGGTCTGCACCAGCTCGCGCACGGCTTCCTCATCTTCGACCAGGAGGACCGTTTCGGTGCCGCGCTGTTCGCGCAATGGCGCTTGTTTTGGTGGTGCTTCCGCGACCAACTCCTCCACGCGCGGCAAGTACACCTTAAAAGTGCTGCCTTTCCCCAATTCGCTGTACACCCAGATATATCCGCCGCTCTGCTTGACGATGCCATACACGGTGGCTAACCCGAGCCCGGTGCCGTGCCCGCTTTCCTTCGTGGTGTAGAACGGTTCAAAGATGTGCGCGACGGTTTCCGTATCCATGCCCACGCCTGTATCCGATACCGCCAGCATGACGTACCGTCCCGGCTTCACGCTGGTATGTTCGGCGGAATAAGTGGATTCCAAATCTGCATTGGACGTTTCCATCAGCAGCCGCCCGCCCTTGGGCATGGCGTCCCGCGCGTTTACCACCAGATTCATGATCACCTGTTCGATCTGCGCCGGGTCGGCCTTCACTTTGCCAAGATCGTCCCGCACTCTCGTGACCATTTCGATGTGATCGTCCATCAGGCGACGCATGAGTTTGTCCAGGTTGAGCACGATGGCGTTCAAGTCCAGGGTCTTCGGTTGCAACACCTGTTTGCGACTGAACGCAAGCAATTGCCGCACAAGTGCCGCCGCGCGGCCCGACGCATTTTCAATCTTCTCGATATCCGAGCGCAATTGCAGCGGCACCGCAGGCCGGCTTAGCGCCAAGTCCGTGTAACCCGTAATGATGGTCAGCAAGTTGTTAAAATCGTGCGCGATTCCACCCGCCAGCCGTCCTACCGCTTCCAGTTTCCGCGACTGCTGCAGCTGCGTTTCCAGAACCTTGCGCTCCGTTATATCGACGATGATCCCTTCCATAACCGGGTGCGCATCGCTGCCCTGTACCACTACCGCGGTGTCGCTCACCCAAACCTCTTTGCCGTCCTTCCGCTTCATGCGGAATTCCGCCTGGAAGGGCTCGCCTCTCATGCAGGCTTCCTCGGCTGCGGCCACGATTTGAAGGTCATCCTTGTGAATCATTTCGGTCCACTGTCGCGCCACGGCTAGCCATTCCTCGGGCGTGTAACCCAAAATCGATTCCACCTGCGGGCTCACGTAATACCACTGTCCGTTAATCCCGATCTCGGCGATGTAGGAAATCGCATTGACCTGTTCGACCAGCATGCGGTACTTCGCCTCTGCTTCGGCGCGCGCCCTTTCCGCTTGCTCCCGCTCCGAAAGGTCCCGGCACGCGCATACGGTTCCTCCGGCCGGCATGGCAGCCACGGTCATTTCCACAGACAATTGGGTTCCATCAGGCTGGCGCAAGGAAAGCGGTGAAGTCCACTTGCCGCATTGCCCCAGCGACCGCCGCACCTCCGGCTCTAGACGGCTGATCTCTCGGGACACGTAGACAGTCCGCCAAGGCTGTCCGATGATGTGCTTCGGACCATCGAAGCCAAACATTTTTGCGAATGCCGAGTTCGCGTAGATGTGCACGCCTTTTTCGTCCAACAGGGCAATCCCGTCGGCCGAGGTATCCATGGCAAGGCTTTGCCGCCGTACCGTCTCCTCGTCCTTATGCTGGCGGAACTGCGACAGGGCGATGCGCAGCGCATAACAGACGAGGGAGATCCCCAGCACACTGAAGCGGAGTAGTTTCCATCCTGGTCCCGACTCTGCCACAAGGAACAAAACCGCAAACGGCACAAACGCGAACACAACGTTCGTAATCAAAATGTCCGTAAGTGATTTCTGCCGAACTTGGGACCGTGACCTGCTCGCTGAATCCGGTCGCCAAGTGGCTGCCCAAAATGCTCCATAGAGCAGCGGAATCGACCACGCTAGATCGAGCCAATTTCCCGTCGGTGTTTCTTGCTGGACTTGGAAAACTTCGGCGCTTAGTCCCCCGGCCGCGTAGATGAGCGTGTAAAGTGCCAGCCCGCCGTAGAGCTTTCGGACCTCGGGATAACGCGCACGACGCCACTGCAGTACAGACAGCAGAATGATACCCCCGTCGCCCCACAGATCCACATACACTTCTCTCTCGAGCGCGGCCTTTGCACCAAGATTAAACGAAGGCAAATAGTACATCCCGAAATACACCATGAAGAACAGGATGCCCACTTGTACGAAATCCAAGGCTTCCTCGGTTTCGATGCGCGAATCGGTCTTCTCCTGGTTCAGGAAAATCGCCATCACGAAAAACATGGCTTGGGTGTCGAAGAGAAACCGAATCAAAGAATCCGGGGGCGGTTCGCTATGCAGCGCGATTTCGTAATACGCCCATCCGAAATTCGCTAACCCCCACAGCCCCAGAGTGAAACCTACCAAGGCCCAGAAAGACTGGCTGAAGCCGGGCGACTTTCGCGCTGCGCGAAAACACATGGCGGCCGCCAAAACGCTGCAGAAGGTCTGCAGGAGGTTGCCCACCAGCGAGCCCAAGAGGGAGGTTCTGAGAAACACCACGGACAGGACATGACCCACAACGACAGTAAGGGCCACCAGGGCCAGGAAGCGAGGAAAAGGCTTTGAAATCACAGACAGTCCTAGTACTCAGCGTCCCTACCAGTTTAGGGGAGTTCCAATCTGGGACGGAGTTTATCGGCTCTCTTGTGCTCGGTTTGTTACAGGGCATTGGTTCGGCCGCAACTCTCCCTTACCCAGAAGGGAATTGGAGGTTGCCCTTGCCAGCATCGGTACGGGAAGTAAGTGGTTCTCAGCGGCCTTCGAAGGGGTACTTGTCCTGCGCCTGGACGGCAGCGGCAATCAGGCGCCGCTTGGCGATGGTATCCACCGCGGGGCGCTTGCCGAAGCGCTTTAGCACCGCCATCTGCGTAATCAACATGTCGCCTTCCTGCACCGCGGCAATCGCGCGCTTCGCTTCGTGTTCCACGCGTTCGGCGGCATCCGAGATAAACACGCTTGCCGCATTAATCAGTTGGGCCGCGGCCGCTTCGCCCTTACTCGCGGCGGTTTTTTGCGCGCGCAGCAAGCTCGACTCCATCGCGTAGATTTCCATCACCATATTTGCCAGCGCGCCAATCAATTCCTGCTCCTCTGCCAGCTTTTCGCGGTACTTCTGCACCGCTCCGCCCGCGGCTTGAAGGAACATCTTCTTGGAATTTGCGATTACGCGCGCTTCTTCCGCCAATACGCCTTCGGGCATTTCCTCGAACGACGGCCCGGCCAGGATTTCATCGGCCAGTTTCATCGCCGCAGGAATCAACGGGAGTTGCCCGCCCATGGCGCGCTTCATCAGCATCTGGATGATCAGCATGCGGTTGATCTCGTTGGTGCCTTCAAAAATGCGGTTGATGCGCGAGTCGCGATACGCCCGGCACACAGGGTAATCCTCATGGAAGCCGTAACCGCCGAAAATCTGCACCGCCTCATCGACCACGAAATCCAGCATTTCGCTGCCATACACCTTGGCAATCGAGCTCTCGATCGCGTATTCCTCCAGCACTTTCATGGTGTTTTGCGTTTTGTTGCCGGAGCCAACCGCCGCGTGCATCGACGCTTCCATGTACCCGGCACTACGGTAAATCATCGATTCCACTGCGAAAATCCGGATGGCCATCTCCGCCAATTTTTCTCTAATCAGCCCAAAATCGCCGATCTGTTTCCCGAAGGCCTTGCGCTCTTTCGAATACTTCGAGGCTGTCATGAGCACGTACTTCGCCCCGCCCAGGCACGAAGCGCCCAGCGTAAACCGCCCGGCATTCAGGACGTTGAAGGCCACGATATGGCCGCGGCCAATTTCGTGGAGCACGTTTTCCTTTGGCACCATGCAATTTTCAAGGAAAACCGGCGTCGTCGAGCTGCCGTGAATGCCCATCTTGTGTTCTTCATTTCCCGGTTTGCAGCCGGGGAAAGTCCTCTCCACGAGGAACGCGGTCAGCTTGTCGCCGTCCACTTTTGCGAAGACCGTGAACAGATCCGCGAAGCCACCGTTGGTGATCCACATCTTCTGGCCATTCAGGATGTAGTGCGTGCCTTCCTTGTTCAGTTCGGCGCGCGTCAGAAGATTCTGCGCGTCGCTGCCGGCTTGTGGCTCAGAGAGGCAGTACGCGCCGATGAATTCTCCACTGGCCAGCTTCGGCAGGTACTTTCGCTTTTGCTCCTCGGTGCCGAAGTAGACGAGAGGAAGCGTGCCGATTCCCGCGTGCGCTCCATGCGTGGTGGCGAACCCTCCATAGATGGAGATCTTCTCGGTCAAAATCGTGGTCGCGACCTTGTCCAGTCCCGCGCCGCCGTATTCTTCGGGCGTGCCGCCGCTCATTAAGCCGAGTCCGGCAGCTTTCCGCGTCAACTCCGCCATTAGCCCGGGCTTCTTAGCTTCCAGGTCTTTCACCACGGGAAATACTTCCTTGACCACAAACTCTTCCGCGGTCTGGCCGATCAGCTTCTGGTCATCGCTCAAGTCCGCCGGCGTGAAAACGTCCTGCGGGGCAGGGGACTCGAGTAAGAAACTGCCGCCTTTTGCTGCGGGTTTGGTGAGAACCGAGGTCGCCATAGGTCTTGCTCCTTGTCGGCCTTACGCCGCGGTAAAATTCAAACAACCGTTTGAAAAATCCGGTCCAGAAATTCTACCCTCAGCACCCGTTTTTCCGCAATAGGACTTGTTTGCTGATAATAGTTCGTCAGTTCCTCGTAAGCGCGTTAACCGGAGGCGACATCGAGAAAACTGGTAGTTGACTCGTCGAAGCGTTCAATTTTGGTTGGGGCACTGTGGGGAGGTTTTGGCCAATTCTTCGTTGAGCATCCTGCCGCGACTAATCCAATCATCATCGCGACCAAGCACATCGGGTACAAACATGCTCTCACCCTCAAAGACAACTGGAGGGCCTGAACATTCAGGAGCGCAACCAACCTTGGAGCAAGGGATGGGCAATCCGAGCGTAAAAGTTTTCAGGTTTTGCTTGTCCGCATTCTTCCATTTAGCTGGAGGGGTCTGAGCCATTTTCTCACGCTGCGCCTCGCTAATTTGCCAGTCCTGCTGAGCCGGGTAGTAGAACGCTTCAATCCGGAGCCTGCCCCTCACTGGCACTTCACGACGAGTCTCTTTTTCTGGACTTACAACAGGAACAGTTGGCCCAACACAATATTCGTCATGCCTCGACGCACCCGGCGCGAGACGAATCACGTCGTCGAATAGGATGTCGGATGCACCGAAAGCGGTGAGCCATCTTTCGCTCTTATCTTTAGCGGGGTCTTCGCTGGATTCGCTGACTGCAAATTCGATGTAGAGTCCATTGAAGGGCAAAAAGAGTGGTGCCATCGAGCGGTTTACGCGGTCAATGCTTACTTTTAGGCAGCCCTTCTCCCACTTGAGCGGTCTCGTAACTCGGGCCACAAATGGCTGGCGCGATTGTTTCTCAGCGGAATCCTTTTGCCCATTCTGTTCCCCGCCGAGCGTCATGGCGACGGCAAGAATCACAAACAGCAGGCAGTTCGACATATGGCTAGTTTCCTGAAATGCATTCTATCTTAACAGTTATTACAGCCGCTCGAAAATGCCTGCGGCGCCCATGCCGCCGCCAATGCACATGGTCACCATGCCGTACCGCGCGTTACGGCGTTGCAGTTCGCGCACGAGAGAGGCAGTGAGTTTGGCGCCTGTGCACCCCAGCGGATGTCCCAGGGCAATCGCGCCGCCATTCGGATTGACGCGCGCGGCATCCAAATTCGCCTGCTGAATCACGGCCAAGGATTGAGCCGCGAACGCCTCGTTCAATTCGATCACCGCCAGATCGTTCAGCGAAAGACCCGCGAGTTTCAGCGCCTTCGGGATCGCCTGCAACGGCCCAATGCCGAAATCTTCCGGCGGGACGCCTGCCGTCGCATACGAAACAAACCGCGCTTGCGGATTTAATCCAAGTTGCGCCGCCTTGGCATCGCTCATTACCACCACCGCCGCTGCGCCGTCGCTCATCGGCGAACTGTTGCCCGCTGTCACCGTACCCTTCACATGAAACGCGGGCTTCAATCCGCTCAGAACTTCCATCGAAGTTTCCGGCCGCGGCAATTCGTCCCTGTCAAAAACAAAGGATTGCGTGGCCGGTTTTGGCGCCACCTTGCCCTTCGCACCATTTCCATTGGGCAGGGAAGTGATCTTCACCTCCACCGCAACGGTCTCGTCCTTGAACTTATCCGCTGCGAGCGCCGCCACCGCTTTCTTGTGCGACTCCACTGCAAACTGGTCCGCCTGTTCGCGTGTGATGCCGAATTTGCGCGCAATGTTTTCGGTGCCCAGCCCCATATTGATGTACGTGTCGGGATAATGATCCACGAGCCAAGGGTTTGGCGAAATTTTATTTCCGCCCATCGGCACCAGGGACATCGATTCCGTGCCTCCCGCGACAATCACCTGCGCCGACCCGCCGCGAATCCGCTCCGCTGCCAGTGCGATCGCCTGCAAGCCACTTGCGCAGAAGCGGTTCACCGTCATCGCCGAGGTTTCCACCGGCAAGCCCGCGCGCAGAGCCGCGATCCGCGCCACGTTCATCCCCTGCTCGCCTTCCGGCATGGCGCAGCCCAGAATCACATCGTCAATCTCTTTGGGATCGAGCCCGGGGACGCGCGCCAACGCTTCCTTGATGACCAGCGCCGCCAAGTCGTCCGGCCGGCTGGTGCGCAGCGATCCTTTATATCCCCGTCCCACGGGTGTCCGCACAGAAGAAACAATTACAGCTTCGGCCATGGCATACCTCTTTCCGAGCAATCCCCCCGATTTTCGGCCGCTCCTCGAAAAAAAGCAAATCCGCAAAAAATGTGTCTGGAGTCCGTCCCCGATTGCGGGAGAATCGGGACTTCGCTCAAGTCCGTGATATAAACTCTTGGTCCCATTCGTAGAATCAACGGACAGCAAACTCTTATGCGTTCCGTCATTCAAGTTTCCGGTGTTCGCAAGACCTATGGCTCCATGGTGGCGGTTGACGAGGTGTCGTTTGATGTCAACGAGGGCGAGATTTTTGGGTTGATCGGTCCCAACGGCGCTGGAAAGACCACGACAATGGAATGTATCGAAGGTCTGCGCACGCCCGATCGTGGCGTCATATCGGTGTTGGGTCTCAATCCCTTCCAAGATGTTTACAAGTTGCAAGACAGGATCGGAGTGCAGCTCCAGCAGGCCCAACTACAGAAGCGGATCAAGGTTTGGGAGGCCGTAGACCTCTGGGCTTCGCTTTACCAGAAAAAAAAGATGGACGGCGAACGCTTGCTCGAACAGCTTGGCCTTCTCGACAAGCGAAATGCCTGGTTCATGACTCTCTCCGGCGGCCAGAAGCAACGGCTGTTCATTGCCCTCGCGCTGATAAATGACCCGGGGTGGTGTTTCTCGACGAATTGACCACCGGGCTGGACCCGCAGTCGCGGCGCGCGATCTGGGAGCTGGTGCGCGGCATCCGCGAGCGCGGCAAGACGGTTTTTTTGACCACTCATCTCATGGAGGGAGCCGAACGGTTGTGCGACCGGGTCGCCATCATCGAGCATGGACGGATCGTCGACATCGACCGGCCGGAGAGCCTTGTTAACCTGCACTGCCCGGAGCGAACCGTCGTCCTCGGCGCAAAAGACCCCAATGCTTTACAGCGCTTCCAAGCGATCCCGGGAGTTGAAGCGGTAATTTGCAGCGACTCACAATTCACCATTCGCGGCCGGGGCGACGATCTTGTGACCCAGGTGATTCATTGCCTCTCCGAGAATCAGATCCGGGTCACGGATTTCCGCACCGTCCTTCCCAACCTGGAAGATGTTTTTCTCAAGATTACTGGTCATTCGATTCGCGATTAGACAGGAAAACTATGCTGCGTGGACTCTGGAAACTGACTTGGATCGAGATCAAGATCTTCTTGCACGAGCCGCTTGGCGCGTTCGGCACGATTGGTTTCCCGGTTTTATTCTTTCTCGTGTTTGGCCGCGTGGCCAGCCGCAGAATTCCAGCAGCCTCGCTCGCCGCCAGCGGTTTCATTCGCGTGGGCCTGCCCGTCCTCGCGTCCCTTCTGATCGCCGTGAGCTCCGTGCTGTCACTGGTCACGATCATCTCCATCTATCGCGAGGGCGGCATCCTCAAGCGTCTCCGCGCCACCCCATTGCGCCCGCAGACAATCCTCACTGCCCACGTGATCGTCAAGCTGATGCTCACAGTTGCCACGCTGGCGTTGCTGGTTCTGGCAGGCAAACGCTACTACCCGGCGGGAATTCAAGTTCCATTTTTCTCGTTTACGCTTGCGCTGCTGATCAGCACTTGGAGCATCCTGTCGATCGGATTTCTGATCGCCAGCATTGTTCCCACGGCGCGCTTTGCGCAGCCCATCGGCGCCGTCATTCTGTACCCGATGATCGGCTTGTCGGGACTATTCGTGCCCATTGAATCGCTGCCGCCAGCGCTTCACGCTGTAGCGCGAGTGCTGCCGCTAACCTATGCTGTGTCACTTCTCCAGGGAATCTGGAACGGAGATGCGTGGTCGGCGCACGTAGTTGATTTAGCGGCACTAGGCCTGGTGTTTGCTGTTTGCACGGCGCTCTCGGCGAAGGTGTTTCGCTGGGAATAGTCTGATTCTGTTTGGTCGTTCCGCTTAGAACTGCAGCCGCAACCCAAACTGCAGCACGCGCGGCCCGCCGCCGCCAAGGCCCGGATTGCCCTGCGCCACGTCCGGCGTCTGGGTGATCAGCCCTGCCGTGCTGGCATTGGGGTTGATCGTGACATGGTCTGGCATATAGCCCGGGGTAATCACGTTCGAAGGCAACGCAAAGTTCGGGTGGTTGAAGATGTTGAAGAACTCCGCGCGGAATTGTAGTTGCCTATGCTCCCGCAACTGGAAATTCTTTGACACCGAAAAATCATAATTCCAGAAGCCAGGGCCGTATATCTCATCACGCCCCAGGTCTCCGAAATACCCATTCGGGTCTGCGGCCGTATACGCCGGATATGCGAACGCATAGGGATTCAAGTATCCCGTCGCCGGCGACCAATGCGGGAGGATGGGATTCACGCCGGGAAGAATATCCGGGCGTTCCACATAGTTGGAATTGACGCCGCCCTCGTCGGTCACGATATTGATTGGCCGCCCGGACTGCACGGTGACGATAGAGTTCAGTTGCCAGTCCGCGCCGATCCTGTGCGGCAGGAAGCTCAACGCGGGCACGGCATAGTTCACGGCGGTGGTCCAGCGATGCCGGGTATCGAAAGTTGACGGGCCCTTCTCGGCCTTCAAATTCGTGGAATCCTGTGGAAACGCCGCGTTGGCGAAGTTGAAATTGATGCCGTCGGAAGCGCCATCCAGCGACTTGGAAAATGTGTAGGTGGAGAATCCGGAGAATCCGTGGAACCGCTGCAGCCGCACGGTCGTCTGCAATCCATTGTAGGTGGAGTTTGCGCTATCGGAAAAAACATCCACGGCGCCCCACTGCCCATAAGCGGGGTTGACAATACCTGGATCGCGGCCCTGGTTGGCGTCATACAAGCGCGTGAGCTTGGTGCCCTTGCTGCCCACGTAACCCACTTCCACGGCCAGCGTGCCGCCGAGTTGCTGCTGCAAATTCAGGTTCCAGCTCTGCACGTAGGGCGTGCGCAAATTCAGGGGAGTCACGAAAATCGACTGCAGGTACGGCTGGCTCGGTGTCGGCGCGGTGAATATGGCTCCCGCTGCGGCTCCGCCCGTCCAGGCGTTCTGGTTGTAATTGAGGCCACCCACGTAGTACGGGCTGTTGGCCAGCGTCGGCACGGGATTCGTGGCCACACCGGCGGATGTCGTGTAATTCGCAATCAAGTTGTTCTGAGGCGTGTAGTCGTAATAGATGCCATAAGCCAGGCGTACCACCGTGTTGTTCCTCGGGTTCCAGGAAATTCCCAAGCGCGGCCCGAAATTATTCAGGTCCCGGTTGAACACGTGCGGCAGCGTAGAGGAACCAACCTGCACCAGATTGCCGCCGGCATCCAAATTGGAGAGAAGATTGTGCTTGTCGCCAAGCGGCCCGATGTACTCCCAGCGCAAACCTGCAATCACCGTCAAGTTCTTGCGGAAACGCCATTCATCCTGCCCAAAAAAACCGAGGTTGTTGTTGAACGTGAAGCGGTTGGTGTTACCCGCATCCGTCGACCAATAAAAATCGCCCAGGTAGAATCCAATCAGCGAATTGATAATCGGATTTGGGTCGATGGAGGGATATGGACTGTTGACATCCAATATTCCACGCTCCAGGTTGTCATTGAAGCTCTGCACGTCGTAGCGGTGATACTCGCCGCCGAACTTCAGCGTGTGCCGCCCGCGCACCCAGGTGTAGTCGTCCAGAACTTGGAATGTCTCGCTTACACGCCCACGTGGCACGCTGTACCCCGTCGCGCCCAGGTTCTCGATAGCTCCGTTGAAGTCGATTTCCGGCAGCCCCACATGGCCGGTCCCCATATCCAACCCCAGCGCTGTCGGATCAATATAATTGGGATTTCCCGGCGTCGCGTCCGCCGAATTGAAACTCGTGCGGAAGCGTGAATAGCCGAATCGAATTTCGTTGAGTCTTTCAGGTGAGAAAGTGGTCAGCCAGCTCGCCGAGAGCACCTGCACCCGCGTCGGGGAAATCTGTTCGAACGTGGAGATGCGCGAGCCGCTGCCGTATCCACCCAGCGAACCCAGCGGAAATGCCTGATCGCTCTGGCCGAACGCGTAGCGGGCTGTCACCATATTATTTTCGCTCAGCTGGTAATCCACTTTCCCGATCAAATTGTTGTTGTCGTTCTTGTCGCGGACCGAATACGCCAGTTGGTTCGTGACCGCATCGGTGGTCGTCGGCATCAACGCAATAATTGCGTCGAGCGGCGCGGTATTCAGTGTGGAATCTTGTCCCATCGCCTCTGTTTTCGCCGTGGCGATCTGCGCTTGCGTGGGAACTGTGAGATTAAAGTCCGAGCCCACGCGTTCGCGTTGTCCTTCATAGGCGAAGAAAAAGAATGCCTTGTCTTTGGCGATCGGCCCGCCGAGCGAACCGCCGAAATTGTTGTTGTTGAACCGTGACTGCGGGTTTGGCGATACGTTGAAATAGTTCCGCGCATCGAAATACGAATTCCGGTTGTACTCATACAGCGACCCGTGAAACTCGTTCGTGCCCGACCGCGTGATGATGTTCACCACCGACCCTGAATTCCGCCCGTATTCCGCGCCGAATTGCGACTGCAGGTTGAATTCCTGGATCGCATCGAGCGGCAGCAGCGTGGCAGGCGCGCCTGTGATGCCCACCTGGTTCAGCGCCGAATTGTTGAAAAACGGATCGTTGTTATCTGTGCCGTCCAGCGTGTAATTATTCGAGCGATCGCGGTTGCCGTTGATGTTGAACTGGCCGAAGCCTTTTTCTGTTCCGGCGACTCCGGAGCCTTCCACCGTTACCCCAGGCGTTAACGCCACCAACTTCCCGAAATCACGTCCGTTCAGCGGCAATTCCTGCACCAGCGTCCGGTCCACAACCTGCGACAGCGTCGTGTCCGATGTCTCCACCAGCGGCACGCTCTCGACCACGATCACGTGTTCTTCAGTCCCCTTTACATGCGAGAGCGCCAGATTCACGACGGTGTCCACGCCCACTTCCACGCGGACCTGCGGCGCTCGTACCTCTTCAAATCCAGTCGCCACTGCCGACACTTCGTATTCCCCCGCCGGCAATTCCAAAAAGCGGTACTCGCCCTCCGCATCCGCGGTCACTTCCCGCGTTTCGCTTGTCCCCAAATTGCGTGCCACCACTTTTGCACCGGCAACGCGGAGCCCCTGCGTGTCGGTCACCTCCCCGCGGATGCCGCCGCGAAAAGATTGTGCCGCCAGGCGTGCGTCTCTTCCCGTGAACACCATTCCAAGCAGAAACACCAATGCCAGTTGTAGCCCAGATAAAACTACTTTTCGTAAGTTCATGATCTCTATCCTTATATGTTCGGGACCCATCCCTGATGAATCCTGTGCACCGGCGGAAAGCCGGTGCAGTTGAAGTCCATGCAATAAGTTCAGTTCCGTCGCCAAACGCTTCAGTCGAAGAAACTCACCCGCAGCGACATCGCCGCGCACTTCTACATCGCTGGCGCCTGCGTTCCGGTTTGCCGCGCTTTCCGTTCATCATTTGCCCTTAATCGGCGCTCCCTTTTTCGGAATAGACAGTGACACAGGCGGCGTAATCTTGTTCGCCTGCGCGAAGTCTCTCTCGTTCAACGCCAGGCCCACCCGGCCGCGTGAATCGACATAGAGCAGCGGATCTCCCACGGGCACATCCATGAACGTTTTCACATACGGAAACGTGAACGGCTTCTTGTTCAACTGCACTGCAACCTTATCCCCCAGGTTGTAACCCAGCTTTTTGAATTCTTCCCCCGGAATGTCCGTAATTAGCGATCCGTACGGGTCGTCCAGAGCAATCACTTCGCCGTCGATCCCTTGATCTGTTACCGTCGCCACCTTCGGCGTCAGCCGCACCAATTGCGGCACCTCCGGCCCTGCCAGCGTGTAATCCCAACCCCCGGCCAAGTGCGCCCCTGCTGGCGAAAATATGTCCCGGCCGTGAAACGTGGAAGACACCGTGTCGCCAATCATCCAGCCGGTGTTCGTGATTTCCCGGGCGCCTTCCAGCCCGTCGCGGTCGATCACCGGGGTAATCAGCCCGTTATCCGGCAACACGAAATACTGGCCCTTTTTCGTCTTCACAATCACCGCTTTGCGCGATGTCCCCACCCCCGGATCAATCACCACTACAAACACTGTGCCGGCCGGGTAATACGGGTTCACCCCGCTCAAAAACCGCGCGCCCTCCTCGATCGAGAACGGCGTCACTTGGTGCGTGATGTCCATGATCCGGGCATCCGGGGCAATTCCCACCATGACCGCGCGGCAAATCGCCGCGGCATCATTGGCTGCCCCAAAGTCCGTCATAAAGACAATGGAGGTCCGTGCTGGCCTGGCTGCCCCCGCGCTCGGTGTCCCCGGTTGCGGCTTGGCACATCCCAACAGGAAAATGCAAACAATCAGAAATCCTTGAAGAACACCTGTCCTGTTTGTCCGTTTCAATGCTCTCCCCACCCCTCTTTTTGCTGGCTGCCGGCTGGCTTCCAGAGAAACAATGCGGGTGCCCCGAATTGACCGGTTACCCGCAAACCTCAACTGTAATGTTGGGCGCGCTTTTCGTACTGCGCGAAACCTCACCCCTGCCAAATCTCAATTATTATAGACGCTGCCCCGCCGTGCGGGTCAACCATCCGCACGACCGTCTTGCGCGTGACCTGGGGAAAGGCCAAACTGTAGCTTCATTTTTCTGGGCACAACTCACTCGGTGGAGTCTTGGAGGTAATATCTATGGGCTTTCTCATGTGGATTTTTGTCGGACTCGTCGCGGGCTGGTTGGCTGGTCAAGTGATGAAGGGAGGCGGCTACGGCGTGGTCGTGGACATCGTCCTCGGCATCCTGGGGGGATTCGTCGGCGGCTGGGTGTTTGGCTTGCTCCACATCTGGCCAGGCGGGGGGATCATCGGCTCCATCATCGTAGCCTTCGTTGGCGCGGTGATCCTCGTTTGGCTGAGCCGCTTGCTCAAGAAGGCCTAAACCCGCCGCAAATCCGGTGGCCGAAGCCCGCGCCGGTATCCCACCGAAGCGCACCGGCGCGGTGTCGTTTTGGGACAATTTCGGACCTGTCCCCTGTCCCAAAGGGCAGGTTTTCCACAGGCCCTCTATAGCGAAACTTAAGCAAAAAGGTGTCGCATGCAAGATGATTATATAAGTCAATATAAATCAGTTAGATAGACAGGCTTTTGCCTCTCGCTAGCACCGTACTAGAACAAAAGTTTCTAGCCCATTTTGAGCCTCCTGTACCATAGGTTTTACTCCCCACCACCTGTCTAATAGGGCAGGTCGAAGGTTTAACCCCTTCTGCCAATAATAAATACAGAACTTTTGCTGTTTTTCTACTGGCCTCGCGACTTAGCCCAAGGGCCCTTAAGGAAAAGGGAGTCAAGCAAGACATGAGCACCAAAGATAGCCTTCGGAAATGGATGTGGCTGTTCCTGGGAGCCCTTGCCGCTTTCCAGATTTATGCCGTTCGCGAGCTCGTCGCGGCCTTTGCCATTTTCGTTTTGGGTTTTGGAGTCATCGCTGCCTGTGTGGGATTTTTGTATTTCCTGGTGAAGGCTTGGGAAGCGGGAGTGGCGCGTGTGGCCGCCAGCCAGCATCCGATAATTCTAGCGGCGCGCAGCAGTGCGGCCGTCATGGAAGATTGGGCCCGGCGTCCGATCCGTCGTCCGGATTCGGAACCTGCCCATTAGGTTTTTTCTGGTTCTTCCTTTGTAGCCAACGCATGCGGTCTTTGGGTCTGCGCTTGCTGTTCGCTGGATCCTGATTCCGCAGCAGAACGTCCGGGCCAGCCGTCCTGAGAGAGCAGCTGGCCTTTTCCTTTGGCACGTGCCTCTGTTACGCTCTCGCCGTCCACCGGAGGCACACATGATTCGGCCGTATTGCCTGAAGCTCTTTGTCTTGGCTCTTCTTCTCTTAGTTTCATCCACAATTGTTCACGCGCGGCAATCCTCTCCGCCAGTCCCGAAGAGAATCGCCATTCGCGCCGGGCGCTTGATCGACGGTAAAAGCGAGGCTCCCATCGCAAACGCGCTCATCCTCATCGAAGGCGACAAGATTGTCAGTGTCACTCCTGGCGGTTCCGCGCCCGCCGGCGTCGAGCTGATTGATCTTTCCAAGGCCACCGTTCTCCCCGGTCTCGTCGATGCTCACACTCACGTCCTGCTCCAGGGCGACATCACCAACGAAGATTACGACAAGCAACTCCTGAAGCAATCCATTCCATACCGCGCCATCCTGGCCGCACGCAACGCACAGATTGCGCTCTCCCACGGTTTCACGGCCTTGCGCGACGTGGAAACCGAAGGCGCCATGTACGCCGACGTCGACGTCAAGCACGCCATCGTCAACGGCGAAATTCCCGGCCCGCACATGCAAGTTGCTACACGGGCCATGACACCCACTGGAATGTACGGCCCGCTTGGCTATTCTTGGGAAATCCGCATTCCGCAAGGCGTTCAGTATGTGGATGGCGTGGACGAAATCCGCAAAGCAGTCCGCGAACAAGTTATGTTCGGCGCGGACTGGATCAAGTATTACTCTGACCACGGCTATTTCTACGGACCCGATGGCGCGCTGCACAGCCACGTCAATTTCACCGACGAAGAAGCCCGCACAATCGTCGAAGAAACCCATCGCATCGGAAAAAAAGTAGCCGCGCACGCCATCGGCAGTGACGGCATCGCCGCCGCGCTCCGGGCTGGCGTCGACACTATCGAACACGGCGACGGCCTCACCGAACCGCAAATGGAAGAGATGGCGCGCCGCGGCATCTACTGGGTCCCCACGATTGCTGTCGGTGCGTACGTCGCACCCGGGCGCCAGGGCAACTGGCCGAAGATGGTGGACACGGAAAAGGCGGCGTTCCAATTAGCGCTGAAGAAAGGCGTGAAGATCGTTCTCGGCACCGACGCGGGCGGCTTCGACTGGCGCGAACTCAACGAAGCCAAGGAATTCGAATACTACGTCAACTATGGCATGACGCCGATGCAAGCCATCCGCACCGCCACCACCACCGCTTCCGAACTGCTCGGCTGGTCCGACAAAATGGGCTCCATCGAGGCAGGGAAGTGGGCCGACATTGTCGCCGTCTCCGGCGATCCTCTCAAGGACATCACCGAACTCCAGCGCGTAAAATTCGTGATGAAGTCCGGCGCCGTCTTCAAGAACGACCTCCACTGAGGACTCATGCTCTGCGAAAGAAACGCCAAACCACGCGAATGAACATTGAATTGATGACTAGCAGAAGCGCAGTCACGGAGTACATCACGATTCTTAGTGGCACGCTGCTCTTCAGTGCTTGATCGATCTCAAGGTCCAGGTTCGGATGTGGAACGTACGTGGGCTCGTGCGACTCAGGCAGGACTCGTGCCACTCGTTGATCGATGGCGTGCTGCCACCTTAGGGGGAGAAACCACGTACAAATGTAGAGCTCAGAGAGTGCCAGAGGAATAAGCAGCAGGATCATACCCGCCTTTTTGGCTGCCTTGCGAGTTATCATTTTTGTCCTTAAATCTATTCGCTAGAAGAACGCCGCGCCGCCATCCACGTTGATCGATTGCCCCACGATGGCGCTGGACATGTCCGAGCACAAGAACAACGCCGCCTGCGCAATCTCCATCGCCGTCTGCCCGCGGCCCTGTAACAGGGAACTGAGAAATCCTTTCAACTGTTCTTCCGGTGTCACACCCAATCTTTCCGCCAGCGTCTTTCCCAACTCCTTGCTCATTTCCGTCTCGGTCACCGGTCCCGGGCAAATTGCGTTCACCCGCACACCTTGCCTCGCCGCCTCTGCCGCCATCACCCGCGTTAGCCCGAGCATCCCCGCCTTCGCTGCCGCATACGCCGAGCCCCACCCGAACGCCGCCTTCGCCGACAAACTCGAGATGTTTAAGATCACGCCCGATTTCCGCGCGTACATTTCGGGAAGCACCAGCTTGCTAAGCACAAACGCGGCCCGCAGATGCACCGCCATCACCTTGTCGAATTCTTCCAGCGGATAATCTTGCACCGGCACCACCGGCCCGTAATGCCCGGCGTTGTTCACGAGAATATCCAGGCGCCCGAATTTCTCTCGCGCTGCCGCAAACACACGCGCGCAATCAGTCTCTCGCGTCAGGTCTGCGGTCACATACGCGGCCTTCCCGCCTCCGGCATGAATCTCTTTTGCCGTGCCCGCCAATTCTGTTTCCGTTCGCGCTGTCAGAAACACGCTGGCACCTTCTTTCGCGAACAGCCTCGCAGTCGCGCGTCCGATTCCGCGCCCCGACCCTGTAATCAGCGCAACTTTGTGTTCCAGTAGCATCATCCCAAGACCATACCAGCCTTCGCCCCTGCAGTTCCACCACGCGCCGTCTGTCGCCGAATCTCGATTTGCACCCCCACATCATCGGTGTGACAATAGCAAAATGCCTAAAACAAATTATCGCTTCCTGACACTCTCCCTGGCCGGAACGCTGCTTTGCGGCTTCAGCTTTGCCCAGCAGTCGCCCGCCCCCTCAACCAATCCACCGGCAGCGTCGGCCACGACACCCGCCGCTCCGAAAACCCAGAAAGCTCCTGCCGCCAAGACCGGCACGGGAACAACAGCCGCTAAAAAAGCGCCTGCCCCACTGGTCCTGAAGACCCAGAAGGACAAGGCCAGCTACGCCATCGGCATGAACATAGGAAAAGGTCTGAAGGAAAATCTCAAACAAAATGAAATTGATATCGATCCCGCCCTTCTAGCTCGTGGCTTGAAGGATGCTTTGGGAGACAACAAGTTGCTTCTGACCGATGAGGAACTCAAGGCGACTCTTACCGCCCTCGAAGCCGATGTCCGCAAGCATCAGACGGAACTCCATGATGCCGCTGTTGCGAAAAATGCGAAGGAAGGCGAAACCTACCTTGCGGCAAACAAGGACAAGCCTGGTGTAGTCGCACTTCCCAGCGGCCTCCAGTACAAAATCCTACAAGAGGGCACCGGCCCGAAGCCCACCGCCACGGACACTGTCGAATGCAACTATCGCGGCACATTGCTTAGCGGCACCGAATTTGACAGCTCCTACAAACGTGGCAAACCTGCCAAATTCCCCGTAAGCGGGGTAATCAAGGGCTGGACCGAAGCTCTCCAACTCATGCCGGTCGGATCTAAGTGGCAGCTCGTCATTCCCGCGAATCTGGCCTACGGTGAGGCTGGCACGCCGCGAGGTGGCCCGATTGGGCCCAATGAAACCCTCATTTTTGAGGTCGAGCTGCTCTCTATCGAGCCGAAGCCGGAACCAAAGCCAGTAACTTTGCAGGCGCCCGGCGGAGCGCCAGCAGCCGCAGCAACTCCCGGTACGCAGCCGCAAGCCGCGCCTCAGGCTCCGGCAGCAGCCAAACCTCAAGCTGCGACCCAAGCTCCAGCTGCGGCCCCGACGGAAACGAAGCCCCAGGCTCCGCCGCAAGCGAAGCCGCAATAATCGAGACCGGCGCGCTGACGCACACCTCGCCGGAAAACAAAAAGCCGGGATGGGCCGTCTCAACGCCCCTTCCCGGCTTTTAGATTCTCGCTTGCGATTTCTCGCAGATCAGAATTTGGTCTGTTACCAAAAAAATGAACTGTCATCCTGAGGGGCGCACCTTTTGCGCACCGAAGGATCTCAACCTTGGGATCTTGCACAATGTCTCAGTTGAGGTCCTTCGGCCCAGAAAGCGGGCCTCAGGATGACAACTTTGGGGCGAACGCCGTCCATCTAATTTGTCTTCAACCCATGCAACAGATGGTTTACTGCATTCTCTGCCTGGTACGGAGAAATTGTCCGCTTGTAACCGTAACCTAGCACTTTATGGCCGATCGCACGGTACGCTAGCTTCTTCGGGTTCCGCAGCGCCAAGTCCAGCACAAACGTACCTTCCTGGAACCTCACCGGCTGATACCACACTTCCGGCGGGCCCCAGCCCCATCCCCACCAACCCCAGCCCCAACCGGGGTACACTTCTTGCTCCATGCCCTTTTCCGTCTTTACTGCCACGTGATAATCCACTAGGAAATCAGCGGTCGCCGGGTCGCTCACTTGCACCAATCCTCTCGACCTCAGCCCTTTCTCAATCGCTTCCTTTAACCGATTGCGATTGGCTTCGGTATTCCAGTCCCGGTTGCTTTCCATGTGTTCTGTCGGTGCCGGCGCCGGCGTGATCACGTCTCGCGACAGCACTGGCCGGTTGTCGGCATCGCGCTTCGCTGCCGCCGGGGGCGGCGTCACCGGTCTCCACGCCCACGTCATCCCTCTCGTAATCTTTACGTCGGGGTCTCGCAAGACCTCAACGCTTTTATCGTCGCAGCCGGCTAGTACCAGCCCGCCCAACAGCGCGGCTGCCATCCATCCTGCATTTATGGTTCGTTTCGCAAGTTCCACTTTACGGTCCTCCACACTATAGGAAACACCAATTCCGTAAAAAAGTTATCAGGAAATTTGACAGTTTTTACTTAATCGAAGGAGCCGCCCAATCGGCCGGGGGAAACACAATCGGCCAGAAGGTCGGCGCGGGCCGGGCAAACTCAAACGCCATGTGATAGAAGTCCAATCCCCGATCTTCCGTACGCACCACCCGGCAGGTCTCTTCCGCACCACTCCGGGGGTTTTTGAGCAGAAAGGACTGCCCATCGTGCAGGTGCAGCCTCATCTTCAGCAGGCCTCCGTGGGCATTCACCACTTGTGTCTCGGCCTCTTCCTGAACCGTCTTTCGCTGCTCGTCTTCCGCGGACACGACCACCTTCATGCGCAGCATTACGCGCTCGCTTCTTCGGCGATTCCTCTCCGGGTCAGCCATAAAAAAGGGGTCCCAACCTACCTTGATTCTACCCCTTTAGAGGCCCATTTCGACTGTCCCTTTAGCCAGGGTTTCCACGCCTTTTTGGCCAGTTTTCGTCAATCTTCCAGTGTTGGCAGCGTCTTGAGCACTTCCGCGGCGGCAGGGCGATTGAGGACTGGATCATCTCTGCGGATTTTTCCGTCGCGGAAAACCAGCACGCGTTTGGCGAATTGCGCGATGTCATGTTCGTGGGTGACCAGGACAATCGTAAGGCCCTGGTCATTCAACTTCTGGAGAATCTCCATGATTTCGACCGAGGTTCGACTGTCGAGATTCCCCGTGGGCTCGTCGGCAAGCAAAATCGATGGGCGGTTTACCAGCGCCCTCGCGATGGCCACTCGCTGCTGCTGCCCACCGGACATCTGCGAAGGGAAGTGCCGTGCGCGATCGGCAAGACCAACCAGGGCCAGGGCTTCGGAAGCCCGTTTTTCGCGCTCCGGTTTGTCGATTTTCGTATAGAGCGTCGGCAATTCCGTATTTTCGAGCGCCGTAGTCCGCGCCAGCAAATTAAAACCCTGGAAAACAAATCCAATCTTCTGGTTACGAATCAGTGCAAGAGCTTTTTTATCGTGTTTGGAAACATCGATTCCCTCGAGCAGATACCGCCCCGAATTGGGACGGTCCAGACACCCCAGAATGTTCATGAAGGTGGACTTGCCACTGCCACTGGCCCCCATGATGGCCACGAATTCGCCGCGCTGAATTTCCAGGCTGACGCCACGAAGCGCGTGTACGCGTGTTTCTCCCAGTTCGTAATACTTGTGTAACTCTTCAACGTGTAAAACTGCGCTCTCCTTCGCGCTGTTGGGAGCCCCTTCGATTTGGCTGACGGCCGGCATCAATTCCGTGAAATCCTTTCGAGCGGTTGGTCTTTAGCGGCGAATTCCCCCTGGGACCTGGGAATTTGAGACGATCGATCGAATGATGAGGTCGTCTCCTTCCTTCAATTGCCCTCTAAGAACCGAAGTTACTTCCGTAAAGGCATGATCGGTAATTCCCAGAGAAACTTTGACCGGCTCCATGGAGTTGTCCGGATGGAGCTTCCAGACAACTGCAGTATCCGATTTCGGCGCACGCGGGGGACTCTGCGCTGCAGGACTGGCTTGTGACCCATTGCCGGCAGCGGCAGGATCACCCGCAGCGGACTTCTCCCCGGCTGCCTCGATTCCATATTGCTTATAAACGGCTAGGATTTCTTCGGCAGGCATGGGTGGTTTGTAGCGGAGAGCCGTATTGGGCAGCTTCAACGCGTTCTGCGCAGTTGCGACAGGAATGGTAACGTACGCGGTCATCCCCGGGAAAAGCTTTAGCTCCGGGTTCGCAAATTCGATGATGGTGTCGTAGGTGACCACACTTTGCACCGTGGTGGCGTTCATCCGCACTTGGCTGACCACCCCGTGAAAAGTGTCCTTTGGAAAAGCGTCCACCTTGAAGCTCACGGGCTTCCCGATCTTGATATTTCCAACGTCCGATTCGTCGGTCTTGGCATAAACCCACATCTTGGTGAGGTCCTGCGCAATCGTGAAAATCGTCGGCGCTTGCAGCGATGCGGCGACGGTTTGTCCCACATCCACATTGCGCGCGACGACCGTACCGTCAATCGGTGAACGAATCACGGTGTAGTCCAAGTTTGTTTGGGCCACCGTCACCGCTGCTTCCTTTTGACTGACCTGTGCTGCCGCTTGCGTAACATTGGCGTCGGCTGCGTTCACCGCCGCATTTGCCGAATCATAGTTCGCTTTCGCAACATCCAGCTGCTGCTGGCTCAGGATGCCGCTTTTGAAGAGGCCAATCGTCCGGTCATAGTCGGCTTTGGCCTGTACGAAGGCGGCCTTTGCTTTTTCCAGGTTTGCGCGCGCCGCCACAAGGTTGGCCTTCGCGTTTTCTAAATCCGCAGTCGCTTGCAGAAGCGCACCTTTAAATAATGCGGGATCGATGAGCGCGACCACATCCCCCTTATGAACCCGCGAGTTGAAATCGGCGTTCAGTTTAGCGATGGTCCCGGAAACCTGCGAACCAACCTGGACCGTGATGACCGCATTGATGGTTCCGGTGGCTTCGACGACGTCGTCGATTTCACCTCGCTCCACCTTGGCCGTAAAATGCTGTGCTTGCGCGCTCCGATTGAGCCCGAAAACGGCGAACAGTCCTGCCGCAACCACTACACCTGCCAAGATGAGCCAACGGCCCTTTATTTTCATGGTTGGTCCCTGAATTCAGAACTCAAAGATGATTCACTCGTATCGCAGCGCTTCTATCGGGTCTAGCCGCGAAGCCTTTCGCGCCGGGTAGTAGCCGAAGAAGACACCGACAGCCACCGAAAACATAGCTGCGACGACGATCGCTTCGACCGACATTTCGATCGGCCAATGGAGTGTCTGTCCTACCAAGTAGGATCCGAAAATACCGAAGACCACCCCTGCCGCGCCACCAAGCAGACTGAGCATGATGGATTCACCGAGGAACTGGAGTTGGATCGCCTCTTCTGTCGCTCCCACCGCGACTCTCACTCCGATCTCACGCGTTCGCTCCGTTACGGAGACCAGCATCACGTTCATGATGCCGATGCCCCCGACAATCAACGAAACCGAAGCAATTGCGATTAGCAGGATGGTGAGCGTCTTGCTCGCGTCGAGCTGGGCCTGAATGATGTCCTCGGGATTGCGAATGTTGAAGTCATCTTCTTCTTCAGGACGCAGGTGATGCCGATCGCGGAGCACCGCGGTCGCTTCCTGCCCGGCCATCTTCACGGCGCCTTGCGACACGGCGGAGCACAAGATGTCGTCCAGCCAGGTGATCCCTTTGATTTTCTTCTGCGCGGTGGTGTACGGCAGAATGATGGTGTCGTCCTGATCTTGGCCGGAAAGGGAAAGTCCCTTTGGATGGAGCGTAGCCACCACCTTACACGGAAGGCTATTTACGCGGATCACCTTCCCCACCGGGTCTTCAACCCCAAAAAGCTGATCCCGCACCGTACGGCCAATGACGCACACGTCTGCAGCCCGGTCCACGTCGTCCTGCGAGAAAATGGCCCCTTGATCTACGTACCAGCGCTTGATTTCGAAATATTCGGGTGAAACTCCCCGGTAGGAGGTGTGCCAATTCTGATTGCCGTAGATCACCTGGACCGGATCGTCGACATTCGGAGATACGCTCTTGATCAGCGAAATCTGGTTCTTGATGGCAATCGCGTCGGCCTCAACCAGCGTTTTCGTATCGTGCGTGCCCGTGCGCACCCCGTTAACCGCACGGCCTCCGGCCTCGATCCAGACAAAGTTATCTCCCAAATTATTGAGCTGTTGTTCGACTCGGGCTTGTCCCGCCTTGCCGATGGCGACGACACAGATTACCGCCGCGATCCCGATGGTGATCCCCAGGACCGTCAGAATGCTTCGCATCTTGTTTCTGAGGAGTGCCACCATGGCCGACCGGAACAGAGCTGAGTAGTTCATCCTGCCTCTTTGCTGCTAGGGAAGCTTATCAATCCACCACTCTTGAGCATACTGCATCCTATAATCACGCCGAATACATCGCCTTGCCTCGCTCACAGGGGGAAAGACGCACAGTCTGGTCCGTCTGTTTCACTGGGTGCTTTGCCTGCCGAGCGCTCGCATCCGCCCTGAACACGCAATTCTCCTAGCTGCCAGATAAATACAGCATAAATGGCGGTCGAGGTCTCTTTGATCGAAATGCCAAGCAGGCTTATTTTCGGACGCCCGGTGAGGATGCGAGTATGGAAAGGTGTTTGGACCCAATACCTGATCGACGCCCCGATGGAAGACCGGGCAATAACCCTTCATCCCGGAAACCATGCGCCAGAATGCCGACTTTGGTATGATAGAATTTTGCAAATTTAGCTGCTTAGGATACTGATGGCTATTCCAACTGAGGCTAAGACCCTTCTCCGCGTTCGTCCTCGCGGATTCTGTGCCGGCGTGGTTCGCGCCGTCGATATTGTCGAACTGGCTTTGGAAGCCTATGGCGCGCCGGTCTACGTGCACCACGAGATCGTGCACAACACTTATGTTGTCGAGCAGCTCCGCCGCCGCGGCGCGATCTTCGTCGAGACGATTACCGAAGTTCCCGCGGGCTCCGTGCTGGTTTTCAGCGCGCATGGCGTGCCTCCCACCGTTCGCGACGAAGCCAAGGATCGCTCGCTCCGCGTCATTGACGCCACCTGCCCACTGGTGACCAAGGTCCACTTCGAAGCCCTCAAGTTCGCCCGCGAAAAGCGCACCATCATCCTCATCGGTCACAAGGACCATCAGGAGATTGTCGGCACTTCCGGTGAAGCCCCTGATCGCACCCTGGTCGTCGATTCCATCGCCGCTGTTGACGCCCTCCAGGTCGAGGACCCGGACAGGCTGGCCTTCCTCACCCAAACCACCCTCAGCCTTTACGATACTCAGGAAATTGTGGCCCGCCTCCGCGAACGCTTCCCCAAAATCATGGGCCCGGCCAGCGATGACATTTGCTACGCCACGCAAAATCGCCAAGAGGCGGTCGAGCAAGTGGCCAAGGACGTCGACCTCATTCTTGTGGTGGGCTCGCAGAACAGCTCCAACAGCAATCGTCTTGTCGAGCTTGCCAAGCGCCTGAAAGTGACCGCCCGGCTCATTGATTCCGCCAACGATGTCGATCCCGCTTGGCTCAATGGGGTACGCCGCATCGGTCTCACGGCGGGAGCCTCCGCGCCGGAAGTGCTCGTCGAGCAGGTCAGCGAGCGCCTGGCGCAATTCGGTTTTACGGACCAACGCGATCTGGACCTGATCCGCGAGGACGTGCGTTTCACGCTGCCTCCGGAACTCGCTTCCATCGCGCCGGCGCCGCGCCGCTGAGGCTTTTGCTGGTTCGCGGCTGCGTCGTATAAGTTTTTGTTTTGCCGGGCGCGGATTTCCCGGCGTCGTTGCCGGTGCCGGGCACACTCTATCGCTTTACTAGGAGCGAACCTTGGCGGTCAAAATCGTCCGTCAGCCGAACAAGATTGCCCTCATTGGTGCACCTTCCAGCGCGGCTGGCTTCGGCCGGGGCAGTGAAAAGGCTCCCGCCGCCCTCCGCGCCGCCGGCCTCATCGAACGCTTGCAGTCCATTGGCTATGAAGTTGTCGATTTCGGCGATTGCACCCCGCGCCACTTCGCCGATGACGACGAGCACAAGCGCGCCCGTAACATTCCCGAAATTGTCGCCGCTCTCCATGACCTGAAGCCGCGCGCCGAGCTCGCCGTCAAATCCGGCGGCTTGGTTCTCGTGTTGGGCGGAGATTGCGTTCAGAGCATCGGACTGCTCACGGGCGCCCGCCGCTACTACAAGCACCTCAACCTTATCTGGTTCGATCGCGACGCGGACCTGAACACTCCCGCCAGCACGCCCTCCGGCCGTCTCGATGGCATGGTGCTCGCTGGTATTCTCGGTAAGGGGACACCGGAGTTGGTCCGCTTCTGGAGCGAACCGCCGCTCGTCCGCGAGCCGGACACGCTCATCTACGGCCTTGAGCGCCTCGATCCGCCCGAAACCGAGTTCCTCTCCCATTCCCCCATGCGCCATGTTTCCGCCGCGGAGATCCAAGCGAAAGGTGCAACCACCGCCGCGCAAAACGCGCTCGCGCAACTGCACGCCGATACACGCGAGTTCATGCTACATCTCGATCTCGACGTCATTGCCCAGGAAGAGTTTCCCGCCACAAATGTTCCCGGGAGCGGCGGCCTCTCCTTCGCCGATGTTCAGGCTTCCCTTTCCGAATTCGCGAAGAACAAGAATCTTCTCGGCCTAGATGTTGCCCAGTACAATCCAGACAAAGATCCCGATGGCTCCGCGGCGAAAAAACTGATCGACCTCCTCGCCGAAGCCCTCTCCGCCCGCTTCGCCACACTTGCTACTCCCGCCGCGCCCGCCACACCTGCCGCTGCGGATCCCGCCATTCCCGATTCCTCGACGACCACTGCCTAAGAATCATGAGCTTTTCACTAGCACTGACCGGCTCGTTCAGCGGAGCACCATGTAACATTTTCAAGGACCTTGCAGGAACCTGGCGTGGTAAACTGCATGTAAATGCAAAGGGCTTTCATTCTCGGCCTCGTCATGAGCCTCGTCGCTACGAGCCTGGCCCCGCTTTCGGCCTGCGCATTGCTCTCCTCAGGTCTAGCCGAGTGCCCCCAAAAGACTACCGAATTGCCCTGCGACCAGATGCACCACCACGAGGCGGGAACTAACCTCTCCGGCAATTCGGACAAGTCTTGCTGCGTCGTCTCGCAGGCGCCACTCCCCGAATTGCGGTACAAGACGGCTGAGCTTGCCCTGGCAGCCACGATTACGGTGACCGGCAACACGCACGCGCTTCTGCGCACCACGCCGTTAATCACACACCTCGCCGTCGAAAAACCTTCGCCGCCCTCGTTTCAGTCTCTCTTTTGCACCTTCTTGATCTGAATCTGACCTGATCGCGCCTAATTGAGCGCACACGTGTTTTCGTGCGTCTCGCTCCACGCGCCCTGATTAATTCTAAGCATCGAGTGAAGTCGGCCTTGGGCCCGCTACTGTGAAAGGACAGTTTATGAAGCTCATTTCTCTTTGCATTTTCGGAATTTCTCTCTCTGGGCTCGCTGCATCAAGCGCCCGTGCGCAGAACATCCCGCCAGCCGAACCCGTCAAATTGGCGGACCTGTTGGCCGAGGCGGAAAGGAACAATCCTCAGATTCAGGCGACGCGCCACGCTTGGGAATCGGCCAGGCAAGCTCCAAGCCAAGTCGCAACATTGCCGGATCCACAAGTGGTCCTGCAGCAAGTGAACGTAGGCAGCCCGCGCCCTTTCGCGGGTTTCACCAACAGCGACTTCGCTTACCTCGGCGTGGGCTTTTCACAGGACTTTCCTTATCCTGGCAAGCTCCGGCTTCGCGGCGACATTGCAAAAAAGGATGCGGAGGCCACGCAACAGAAAATCGAGTCCGTACGGCGCGCAGTCCTGGCGGCTGTAAAGATGGCCTACTTCCAATTGAGCTATCTCGCCCAGCGCCAGAAGATTCTCGATGAGGATGCCCAACTCCTGCAGCAGGTGGAGCAGGCTGCGGAGTCCCGCTACCGCAACGGCATGGGCAATCAACAGGATGTCCTGCAAGCGCAGCTCGAGCGCACCAAGATGCTCCGTGAAATCGCCACGAATCAGCTCGAATGCGGGAAAGTTCAGGCGGAACTAAAAAACCTCCTCAATCGTTCTCAATCCTCCGCGGACATTGGCACCGACGAACTCTCCGAAACTACGCCCTCTTACAGTTTTGATCAGTTACTGGCCCAGGCAAAAACCAACAATCCGGACCTTGCTGGTGCACAAAAGATGGTGGAGCGCCAGGCCTTGCAGGTTGATCTCGCAAAAAAGGATTTCTATCCCGATTTCAACGCGCAATTCATGTGGCAGCGCACCGATCCCACGCAGTACCGCGCCTACTACCAATTCACTGTTGGCATGCGCATTCCCATCTATCGCGGCCGTCGCCAGCGCCCTGAACTGGCCCAAGCCGAGTCCGATCGGGATCGCGCGAAAAGTGAAGTGGAAATGCAATTACAGCAGACGGCTTTCCAGCTTCGCCAGCAATTTCTAAGCGCCGAAAAATCCGCCGAACTTCTGAAAATATATCGCGAAGGCTTGCTTCCCCAAGCCCGCGCTGAGCTAGAGGCCGGTATGGCCGCCTATCAATCCAATCGTCAGGACTTTCAGGCTTTGCTGGCGTCTTTCCTCGATGTTCTGAAGCTCGACGAAGAATACTGGCAGACGCTTTCCGAACACGAGACCGCCTTGGCCCAAATCGAAGAACTCACGGGAGTGACGCTGCGCTAAACCGCGCCGCACAGGAGCCGCTCTATGAAAAACTATCGAATCGCCTTCCTCATTGCCCTCGTTCTGAACTTAGCTCTCGTCACAGCGTTTGCAGGCTTTTGGTGGCGCTCGCACCATCCTGCGGCCCCGACAACTGCCGCCACTTCGCCCTCCACTCCTGGGCCGCAACAGCAGACGGCCACTGCCCCCGCCCTGCCTCCACCTTCGACCGAAACGCCGCTCTCCCCCATCCAGCTCTCCCCCGAACGCCTGCAATCTATCGGCGTCAAATTTGGCATTGTGCAGCGCCATGACCTGCAGGACACCATTCGGACCACGGGCACCGTCGCGATTGACGAACGGCGACTCTCTTACGTGCAGACCCGTATCTCCGGCCACATCGAAAAGGTTTTTGCGGATGCCACCTATCAATACGTGCGCAAGGGCCAGCCATTATTCACTATCCATAGCCCCGAACTTGTGACCGCGGAACGCGAATATCTTCTGGCCAGGCAAAACGCCCAAAGCCTTTCGCAAAGTACGATTCCCGGCGTCGCAGCCGGTGTCAGTTCGTTGTTGAGTTCCTCTCGCGAACGCCTCGCGGAGTGGAACATTCCCGAACAAGAGATTGCCCGCCTGGAATCCACTGGCCAAGTCGGGGAAAACCTGCAAATTGACTCGCCCGTTTCCGGCTACATCACCGAGCGCAATGCTTTGCCCAATTTAATGGTTCAGCCCGATACCCGTCTCTACACTGTTGCCGACCTCTCCACCGTTTGGGTTCTCGCGCAAATCTTTCAGAACGATCTTGGCCGCATCAAGGTGGGCTCGCCTGCCTCCCTCACTGTCGATTCCTACCCTGGCCGAGTCTTCCAGGGAAGAGTGGATTTCCTTTACCCGGATGTGGACATGGCAACGCGCACTGCACGTGCCCGTCTGGTTTTTGCAAATTCACACATGGCTCTCAGTCCCGGTATGTTCGTCAACGTTAGCCTGCAAGTGAATTTGGGAAAACAATTGGCGATTCCCGCGAGCGGCGTGCTTCAGTCCGGGACCCGCCAGATTGTTTTCGTGGACCGCGGCAACGGTTACCTTGAGCCGCGTGAAGTTCAGCTCGGCCCTCAAGCAAACGAGGAGTACATTGTTCTGAAGGGTCTGCAAGCTGGCGAACGCATCGTCACTTCCGCCAACTTCCTCATCGATTCCGAAAGCCAGCTTCAGGCCGCGGTCGGTTCCTACGCGTCTCCCCCGCCTGGTGCGCCTGCAACAAACCCCGCGGGCAGCTCCACCGCTCAAACTGCCGCGCAAATTGATTTCTCAACCGAGCCACAAACTCCCCAAAAAGGAAAAAATCTTTTTCGCGTCAAATTGTCCGCTGCTGATGGCTCACCCATCCCGGGCGCTCAGGTCAGTGTGCGCAGCTATATGGCCGGTATGCCGGAAATGGGCATGTCCGCCATGAATGTCATTACCCCTCTCAGCGAAAAGGGCGGCGGTGTCTATGAAGGCCAGGTGACTCTGGAAAGCGGTGGAACGTGGAAAGTAATCGTGACAGCGGTTAAAAACGGCGCCACTCTCGCCACAAAACAGCTCAGCCTCCAGGCGCAAGGAGGCATGTAGCCATGATCTCCCGCATCATCGACTGGTGTGCCAACAACCGTTTCCTCGTTTTCACCGGAACTTTGCTGCTCCTTCTTGCCGGAATCTGGTCGCTCAAAAATATTCCCCTCGATGCTCTCCCGGACATCTCCGATGTCCAGGTCATCGTTCACATTCCTTGGGAAGGTCAGCCTCCCAACATCATCGAGGACCAGGTCACCTATCCCATCGTTTCCACTCTTCTCGCCGCTCCTCATGTGAAAGCCGTGCGCGCGCAAACCATGTTTGGGGATTCCTACATCTTCGTCGTTTTTGAGGATGGCACGGACCTCTATTGGGCCCGTTCTCGCGTACTCGAATACATCCAGCAGCTCCAGGGCGTTCTTCCGAGAAACGTCTCCCCCATGATAGGGCCCGACGCCACCGGCGCAGGCTGGGTCTACGAATACGCCGTCATCGATCGTTCGCACCGCCACAGCCTCGCCGAATTGCGCAGCCTTCAGGACTGGTATCTCCGCTTTCAACTGGAAACCGTTCCCGGTGTAGCCGAAGTTGCCTCCATGGGCGGATTCGTCCGTCAGTATCAAGTCAATCTCGATCCCAACAAGCTGCGCGCCTACAACATTCCTCTTTCCACCGTCATCGACCGCGTGCGCGATTCGACCAACGAAGTCGGAGGCCGCGTGCTCGAGATGGCCGGCGCCCGCTACATGATTCGCGGCTTGGGCTACCTGCGCTCGCTCCAGGACCTCGAAAACGTTCCGGTGACAACGAAGAACGGCACCCCGGTGCTTGTGCGCGACCTCGGAACCGTTGCCTTTGGCCCCGACATTCGCGAAGGAGTCGCCGAATGGAACGGTGAAGGCGAAGTGGTCGGCGGAATCATCGTCATGCGCGACGGAATGAATGCTCTCACGGTCATCAACGGCGTCAAGAAACGACTCGAAGAGATCAAGCCCGCACTCCCCGCCGGCGTTGAGATCGTTTCCGGCTACGACCGCTCCGGCCTGATTCGTGCCTCCATCGAAACCCTTCAGCGCGATCTCCTTCTCGAAGTGGCCATCGTCAGCTTTGTAACCATTGCCTTCCTGTTTCATTTCCGCTCCGCGCTTGTTCCCATCCTGGCTCTGCCGATTGCTGTTGTCGCTTCCTTCATCCCCATGTACTTCCTTCACGTCAGCTCGAACATCATGTCACTCGGTGGTTTGGCGCTTGCCATCGGTGTCCTAATCGATGCCTCTATTGTCATGGTGGAAAACGGCTACCGCCACTTGTCCGAACGCATATCCTCCGCGGCTGAATCGGGTACCGAAGTGTCTGACAAGGAGAGAAAAGCCATTCTGATTGGCGGTGCGAAACAGGTGGGTCCGGCGATCTTCTTCTCCCTTCTTGTCATCCTTGTCTCCTTCCTGCCTGTTTTTCTTCTCGAAGCCCAGGAAGGGCGAATGTTCCACCCGCTCGCCTGGACCAAAACTCTCTCCGTGGCCTTCTCTTCCATTCTTGCCATCACTCTCGTTCCCGTTCTCATGCTTTTCTTCATCCGCGGCCATCTTCGGCCCGAATTAGAGAATCCCTTTTCGCGGTGGACACAGGCTCTCTATCTTCCGCTCCTCCGTCTCTGCTTGCGCTACCGCAAGACCACGCTTCTCCTCAACCTCATCTTTCTTGTCGTCACTTTTCCCCTCGCTTGGCGCATTGGCAGCCAGTTCATGCCTCCGCTTTATGAGGGATCCTCCCTTTATATGCCTACCGCGCTTCCCGGCATTTCCATCACGCAGGCCTCGACGCTTCTCCAGGAGCAGGACCGCATCATCAAATCCTTTCCCGAGGTCGAAAGTGTCTTCGGGGCCGTCGGCCGCTCGGACAGTCCCACCGACAACGCTCCGCTCGATATGTACGACACCACCATCATGCTCAAGCCACGCGATCAGTGGCGCCCGGGCATGACCTACGAAAAATTGATCCGCGAGATGGACGAAAAACTTCAATTTCCAGGCCTAACCAACACCTGGACCATGCCGGTCCAGAACCGCCTGGTCATGGAGTTGACCGGCATTAAGACTCCGGTGGGACTCAAGATCCAGGGCCCGAACGTGGAACAAATCCAACATGCGGGCGCGCAATTACAGCAAATCTTGGGGAGCATCCCGGGACTCCGTTCCATTTTTGCCGAGCGCGTCGCTGAGGGTTATTACATCGATGTCGAAGTCAATCGCCTCGAAGCCGCCCGTTACGGACTCACCGTGGGTGATGTCCATCGCGCGGTAACCTCCGGCATCGGCGGGGAAAACATCGCCGAAAATGTCGAAGGCCGCCAGCGCTATCCCATCAATGTCCGCTACAGCCGCGATTTTCGCGACGACATCGAAGAGCTCAAGCGCGTCGTGATTTCCACTCCCACCGGCGCGCAAATTCCCATCTCCGAAGTCGCCAAAGTCTATTTCAGCCGTGGCCCCGCCATGATTCGCGATGAAGACGGGCTCCTCACCGGCTATGTCTACCTGGATCTGGCCACCAAGGACTACGGCGGATTCGTCTCCACTGCCGACCGCCTGCTGCACGACAAACTCAAACTGCCTCCCGGTTACACCTACAAGTGGTCCGGCGAATATGAGTTCGAGCTGCGCGCAAAATCGCGCCTGAAGATCATCGTCCCCATCGTCTTTTTTGTAATTTTCCTGCTCCTCTACATGGTCTTTCATTCCGTAACCGAAGCGGCTGTCCTCATCTTTCCCACCTTTTACGCCATGACTGGGGGACTCATTCTCCAATACTGGCTCGGCTACAACTTCAGCGTTGCCGTTTGGGTGGGCTACATCGCGCTGTTCGGAATTGCGGTCGAAACCGGCGTCGTCATGGTCGTCTATCTCCACGAATCACTCGACAAGCGCCTCGCTTCCGGCATTCCCCTCCGTCACGAAGACATCGAAGCCGCAGTCATCGAGGGCGCCGTGCAGCGCTTGCGCCCAAAGCTCATGACCGTCACCGCCGTCCTCGCCAGCCTCATCCCCATCCTTTGGGAAACTGGCATTGGCTCCGACGTGATGAAGCCCATCGCCGCACCCATCGTTGGAGGCATGGTGACCTCCACCATCCACGTTCTCATTCTCGTTCCTGTTTTCTTCGCCTTCATGAAAGAGCGTGCCCTTCGCCACGGTACTCTCCGCTCCTCAGCTGTCTCGGCCGACGAGTGACGTGTTTACCCGCTTTTTTGACTTACCTTCGCTTTTCCGGCCAACAAATCTGGCTAACCCCTATGTTTTCTGTTCATACGAAGAACCGGCGTAAACCCTTCGCCTGCATGATCAATCGTTCCATTTCGGACTTGTGGTCGCCGGTCGATGAGCACTTGTCGCCCTCTTCGCTGTGTGCTGCCAACTGGTGGCTGTGAACTTGCCCGCGAGAAGCAAGAACGGTGCCAAAAAAACACTGTAAGAATTACAAAAACAGGGCGGCGCTAGAGAAAAATTTCGTACTCCTTCAGTGCCCGCACTCGTCTAAGATGTAAGTGTGCAGCAGGGCTATCCGGGACTTACGGGACTGGCTCACGGAATGCTCTTGGTAATTAGAAAGGGGGAACCCCATGTCATCCGCGGTAGCGCCCCACGTGGGGGTTTGCCCTGAGTACCAACTTCTCCTTGAACAATGCCAAAAAGCTTTGATCCTCTGGCAACAGCGTCGCTCGTTCGCGGAACGCGCCCATTTCGTGCGAGCCGCCGCGATTGAAGAATTGAATCGGCTTCGAGAAAACTACGCGCGCGCCCACGCTCTGCTGGAGAGCCACGAACAATCCTGTAACACCTGCCAGTACATTGCCAAGATTGCGGGTTTGGATTTTGAAAGCATGGCCAGTGCTTTAGACCGCGACCGGCGCATTGCCTGAGCACGACCCCACCGATCCTGTCCGTGACCTCCGTCAATGCACGCCTTTTATTTTTTTGAGCGTCAACAAACCAGTGCAGGCAATAGAATAGAGGAACACCTGCGCGGTTAGAGCAGTAAAACCTTGCCTGGCAAATGGAGTGAGATGCGTACTCGACTGCAAGTGATGAAGTTTGGGGGGACATCGGTAGGCAATGCGGAGTGCATTGCCCGAGCGGCAAAGATTATCGCCGATGGCGCACGGAACGGGCGTTGTGTCGCAGTCGTGTCGGCGATGAGTGGCGTGACCAACCAATTGATCGAGGCGGCGAAAACGGCGCTGACCGGAAACGCGAATGGCGCGACGGCCGTAATGGACGCCCTGCGCGCACAGCATGAAACGGCGCTGACCACTCTTGTTAAAAGTCCAGAGGATCGTGGGCGCGTGCGGCAGAAGCTGGAAGCGGTGCTGGCGGAAGGGCGGCGGTTCTGCGAAGGAACGGCGCTATTGAGAGAGCTTTCTCCTCGAACTCTGGACGCGATCTCCAGTTTGGGCGAGCGCCTTTCCGCTCCACTGATTGCCGCGGCGGTGAAAGAACTGGGGTTGCAAAGTGAAGCGGTTGAAGCGACGGAGCTGATCGTCACGGACGAGTTGCACGGTGGCGCGGAACCGCAGATGGATCGCACCCGTGAAAAATCGCAGGCCCGCATTCTTCCGTTACTCACTCGCGGAGTTGTGCCGGTGGTGACGGGTTTCCTTGGAGCTACGCCAAGCGGGGAGCTCACCACGCTGGGCAGAGGTGGCTCCGATTATTCCGCGACGATTCTGGGTGCGGCGCTGGATGCCGATGAAGTGATTATTTGGACGGACGTGGATGGCGTGTTGACCGCAGACCCACGGTTGGTAGCGGAAGCGCAAACGATCCCGGAGATTTCCTACCGGGAAGCGGCGGAGCTGGCTTATTTTGGAGCGAAGGTGCTGCACCCGAAGACATTGCGGCCGGTGGCCCAGGCGGCGATACCGGTGTGGATCCGGAACAGCTTTGCACCCGAAAAACTTGGAACCAAGATTACCCCGCATGGCCGAAACATTGGCGGTGGCGTAAAAGCGCTGACGGCGATCCAGGATGTTACGCTTATCAGCGTGGGCGGTCCGGGGATTGTGGGATTGCCGGACGTGGTGGCGCGCACGTTCTCGACGACCGCGGACGTCCGGGCGAATGTGTTGCTGATTTCTCAATCCTCGTCGCAGAACGACATTTGTTTTGGTGTTTCTTCCGCAGATGCGCAGAGAACCGTGGAAGCCCTGCGCAAGGAGTTTTCGCAGGATTTGGATCATCACAAAGTGGAGCACATTCGCGTGGATCCGCGGATTGCGATTGTGGCCGTGGTGGGACAAAACATGTGCGGTACCCCGGGGATTGCGGGTAAGACGTTCAACGCCATGGGGAAAGAAGGGGTGAACCTCATCGCCATCGCGCAAGGCTCGTCCGAAACTAATATTTCGTTTGTGATTGAAGAAAAATCGGTTGTGCCGGCGCTGCAAACTTTGCACCGCGAATTTGGTTTGCACAAATCCGCCGGCTAGCAATCCCTCTTCGCTTGGGTTTCCGCCAAAGAGAGATTCCTCGCTTCGCCTGCCTACCGCAGGCAGGCTCGGAATGACGAACCAAGGCACTCTCCCCCCATCCTTTGAGAGCAGCCGCCTATGGATTCGCTGCTTGCTGCTTCAGCGCCTCGGCGCGTTTGCGATGATAACGCGCAAGCCCCAGCCATGAGAGATGCAGCGCCCCACTAAATAGATAGTCAGAGATCTCGGCGGGGGAAAGGAACTGTGCTGCTTCCGCGGCGATTTCCTGGGCGAACCGGTGCACGCAAGCGGACTCATCGAGATTTCGGGCGAGAATGTCGGCAGAGAGGTCTCGCCAGCGATGGAGACGCTCACGATAGCTGGCGATGTGGCGTGCGGGATCCTCGGAAAACGAGAAGTGGGTCAGGAACAACCTTTGCGGATGAAGGCCGGCGATGGCATCGAGAGACTCGTCCCACAGTTCTATGGAAATATCCGGAGGGGGAGTGGCCGGGAGAATGAACGGGTGGCCGTTGATCGAGATCCCCGCGGTATCGCCAACGAAGGCAATGTGGTGAGTGAGATCGAAATAGGTGACATGGTGAGACGCGTGACCGGGCGTATAAAGGACCTGAAGTTGGCGGGATCCCAACGTGATGAGCTCGCCGCCCTCGAGCGATTGAAGATTGGAGGCAGGAACGGGCAGAAATTCGCCGAACAGCCGGCCCATCTCGTCCCCATACAAGCGCCCCGCACTTTTGAGAAGCGTCGCAGGGTCAATCATGTGGGGAACACCGCGCGAGTGGACGTAAACCTTGAGGCGGGGATTTTCGCGGACCAGCGCCCCGGTGGCTCCCGCGTGGTCGAGATGAATGTGGGTAAGAAGGATGGTATTGAGGTCGGAAATCGAGAGGCCATGCTGAGCGAGTTGTTCCGTGAGAGTAGGAAGGGTAGAGGCAGGGCCGGGATCGACAAGCGCCACGTGGTTTTCAGAGCGCAGGAGCGCCGAGGCAATCGAGTGACGATGGCCAGCCCAGACAAGGTCAATGGCGACAGGCGGATTCACAGGAAGAAGCAGTGTAGCGCACCCACGGAAAGAAGTATCGCAAAATGGGTCCGGAATGGGAGAGGCGGGGAGCGCCGCGGATTTGCCAAGGCCTGGGAGGAAGCACTTGCAGAAGGATGAATTTGTGGACTATGCTCTGGAACGCAGCCACTTGTTCTATCCGTGACTCGCGCAGAGCGCGGAGTGTGGATTGCGGATCCGCTCCTGCTTAACGGAACAAGCAGAGCGCTCGGGGTTGTCCTGCCGCCTCCGTCCAGCAGGTCAGGTGAGCCAGGGGCAAGACGGGTGGAATCTAAAAGTTTCTTACTTACCTTCTAGGGAGGAAACAATGCGGAAATGGTGTGCGACCTTGGCAATAGGAGCGCTTTTCACCCTGCCTCTTTGTGCTCAGCAGTGGGATGCGAGCACAGCGAGTAAGCCCGAGGGAACGACAGAGAACGCGGCAACAGCCAACGCCACGGCAAGCGATCCCAACATTGCTCCAGGATCGCCAACGCTGTTCGCGATGCCGGCGGCGGCTGCGCCCAAGCCGGCCGATATTTTTTCCGATTGGGACAACAACGCATGGAACCGCCATGCCTGGGGCTTACTGACACCCAAGTATGAAATTGCGGGGATGTACCAGTATGTGAATTTCAATCCCGCCGGAGGTTTCAGCAATTTCAACAGCCACGGTGCGACGGGTTCGTTCACTTACAACGCCACCAAGTGGTTGGGTTTGACTGCCGAGATCGGTGGGTATCACTTCAACCGGGACATCTACGGCCCACCCGTCACTTCGGGCGGGGTTACGACCTATCCGCTCGAACAAATCACCGGCGGGTTCGAAACGTTTTTGTTCGGTCCGCGTCTCAACCTTCGTCGTTTCAGCTATTTTGTGCCGTTCGCGGAAGTACTCTTCGGCGCAGCGCACAGCGGAGCCCAGGTATCGGGCGACACGGCGCAATCTACGTTTGCCATGGCCGTAGGTGGCGGGGTGGACGTGGTATTGACGAAGAGCGTAGCGTGGCGTTTCGTCGAAGCGGACTTCCTCCAGACGAACTTCGATGGCTCCTTGGTGAGCGCGTCCGCGCGGCAAAATAACTTCCGCATCGGCACCGGCGTGGTCCTGCGTTGGGACTACCCTCCCATTCCCCCCAAGCCGAATCATCCCCCAGTGGCATCCTGCGCCGCGACCCCTACTTCGGTCTACCAGGGTTCCACGGAACCCGTCGCGATTCATGTCGCGGCTTCCGACCCGGACAACGATCCTCTGACCTACAGCTACACGGCCACCGGCGGAACTGTCGATGGAACCGGTCCGAACGTGCGCTGGAATCCAACAGGGCTGGCCATTGGCTCCTATACGGTAAACGTCAAGGTTGACGATGGCCGCGGCGGCACGGCATCGTGTGCGGCGGATATCGCCGTCAACAAGCGCCCGAACCGGCCGCCAGTGATCTCTTGCGCGCCGGAGCGCAACCCAATTTTCGTCGGGGAACACGTGGCGATTAATTCCACCGCCAGCGACCCAGATGGAGATCCGATAACCTACAGCTACTCTGCATCGGGCGGGCAGGTGACCGGCACTGGCCCTGCTGCACAGTTTGACTCGACTGGACTGGCCGTCGGCAGCTACACCGTGACGTGCACGGCCGATGATGGTCAGGGCGGCCGCACTCCCGCCACCACCACCGTTGACGTGAAGGAGCATCCGGAGATCAAGGAACTGGAAGCCAGGTTGTCCCTCCGCGACGTTTACTTCCCGACTGCGCAGCCCACCGTGGCAAAGCCCAATGGCGGATTGCTTGCCAGCCAGCAAAAAACGCTGGATGCACTGGCCAGCGACTTCGTGCGCTACCTTACCCTCAAACCGGAAGCCCATCTGATTTTGGAAGGGCATGCTGACATTAGAGGGTCCAAGGAATACAACTTGAAGCTTTCAGACCGCCGGGTGGCTCGCGTCAAAAATTATCTCGTTGAACACGGCGTGCCAGCCGACCATTTGGACACCAAAGCCCTGGGCGACGAAAAGAACCTGACGGCAGCCGAAGTGAAGGCAATGATCGATCAGGACACCGAACTGAACGACGCGACTCGGCAGAAGGTTCTCAAGAATCTGCCAACCATCGTGCTGGCCAACAACCGGCGCGTGGACATAAGCCTGAGCACAACCGGACAGCGGGGCGTACGCGGCCTGCCCTTCAACGCCGAGGATGCCGCGACGCTGATCAGCCGCAGCGCCGCTGAGACCAAGAAGGCCGCGAAGCCGGCAGCCAAGCCCGCCCCAGCCCCGAAGAAAACGCCCAAGCCTTAGTTGGGTGGTGGGAAGTTTGAGGCAAGGCGGCTTCTGAGAACGGGCGGCGCAGGCCGCCCGTTCGTTCTCTGGTGTCTTGGGGCCTTGATTTGTCAAGAACCCAAGACCCAGGTTCTGAACCGCGAACCTGGGGCACCCCAGCTTTCGCTTCCCGATACTTCCTCGAAATGTACATCAGTGGTATCCTCTCCGTGCTTCCCCATGTCAACCAGTTTCCATCTTCCAGCCCTGGGCCACCCACCCCTTGCGTGAAAGATAAGGACAAGCCATGCCAGTAACACAAGCAGCGGGTATACTGTACGTTCTCGCTGCTCTCGTCAGCGGCTACTGGGAGTTCAACCTCCTACTGCGCCCCTTGATCGGAGGGCCCTCGTCTTGGTGGTATCCAGTCACACTGGCTTCCTCGCTAGTATTGCTGATTGGAGGCATCCTGACTCTCGCTTCTCACATGAAGAACGCATGGTTAGTAGTTCTGGTAGCAAGTTTGGTCTTGGCTTCGTGGTGGCTTCCTGCGTCCGCGCATACGCTGCGCGTCTACTTCTCCCCGCGACCACCCACTCCAAATCCGAGCGAACTTTTCTGGGCACTTGTTCCAGCGGCTCTTGTAATCGGATGCATCGCCGTCGTCGCTTTGTCCAGAAGCCTAGCGACGGGCAATCGCACCTAGGCCACCTACGATCTGCCGCTTAGCTCCGCGCACAGGATCATGCGGCGCCTGAATCTCCTAAGCGCATGACTTTCCCCTCATCCAGTTGTTCGAGTTGTGGCGCTTATGTTCCGCTTTGGTACACTATTGCATATAGTCCTAAATACGTAATTACATACTTGACAAGACAACAGTCTTGAATTAGAAGGGGTAGGGGGTTCCCGTAATGGCACGACGTCCACCCTTCCCAATTCGGGATTCGCTCGGCTGCCCATGTCGGATCCAACAGGCTAGCCAGGAGTGAGAGATTATGTCGGACTTACACGCAGGACGACTCGCCGGCCAGGCAGCAGAAGCCGCTGCTCAGTTCGTGGCGCTGACAGATGGGCCGCGCCTCCAGAGTGTGAATCCACCTCTGATCTTGTTGGTGGTGGACGACGATGCACACATCCGGGAAGTCTGCCGCACCGTGGCAGCCGAGTCCGGAATGAAGCCACTGGACGTAAGCACGGCGGAAGAAGCGCTGGAACTGCTGGAACTGTCGTCGGTGGACCTTTTGTTGACAGATTTGCGATTGCCGGGGACCAGCGGGTTGGAACTCCTGAAGCAAGTGGCGGTCATGTATCCAGACGTGGCCGTAGTGGTGCTCACGCAATACGGCACGATCGATTCCGCAGTCGAGGCGACACGCATGGGTGCAGCCGACTACGTGACCAAACCGTTTCGCGTCGAAGAATTGCGGGCGCGGCTCGAGCAAGTGGCCCACGCTGTGGAATTGAAGCGGGAAAACCGCCTGTTGCGCGAGCAGGTCCGCACACGGCCCGGGTTCGGGGGACTGATCGGGATGTCTCCGCGGATGGAGCGAGTATATAAGATGATCGAAAAAGTGAGCCAGCGCGATCACCCCGTTCTGATTTTGGGAGAGAGTGGAACAGGCAAAGAACTGGTGGCGCGTAGCATTCATTACCTGGGTTTGCGGAAGGACAAGCCGTTTGTGCCGGTGGAGTGCTCGGCGCTGGTGCCTACGCTCGTGGAGTCCGAGTTGTTTGGATATACCAAGGGAGCGTTCACCGGGGCGATGCAGACCAGACAGGGGCTGATGGAATCGGCGAACGGCGGAACCCTGTTTCTGGACGAAATCGGAGAGATGTCCCTGGAGATGCAGGCGAAACTTTTGCGGGCACTGCAACAGAAAGAGATCAAGCCCGTGGGGTCGACGGAACGGCATGCCATCAATGTGCGCATTCTGGCGGCGACCAACCGCGACCTGGAGCTGTCTATCAAGAATGGCACATTCCGGCAGGACCTGTATTTCCGGCTAAACGTCGTGCAGGTCAAGTTGCCGCCGCTGCGAGAACGGAAGAGCGACATCCCGTTGCTGGTGACCGCGTTTCTGGAAAAATTTTTGGTCGGGTCCGATACCGCGCGGGAGATGACCGAAGACGCGGTGAGGCGTTTAATGGCCTATGACTGGCCGGGAAACGTGCGGGAACTGGAGAACGCCATCGAGCGCGCGGTGGCCTTGGGGTCGGGCCCGTTCGTGAACGTGCACGATCTGCCGAGCAATCTGCAGTACCCGACGACCGACCGGGCACCGTTGCAAGAGGAGATGCTGCCGCTGGAAGAGTTGGAGCGGCGCGCCATCCTGAGCACGCTGCGCCAGACCGGGGGAGACAAACAGGCAGCGGCACGGGCTTTGGGCATTGGAAAGACCACGCTGTACCGGAAGCTGAAGCAATATCAGATTGTTCGGGCGGATGCCTAATCGGGCGCCTGAGGGCGAAAGCGGTCCAGTTCGGGAAGGAATCCCAAACAAGTCTTATAGTGGCACCTCTGTGTGTATTTATCCTCCTTGTTTTCTGTAGCAAAAAGAACTGCAACTTTGGTCTAGCCGATGCAATAAGAAGGCGTGAACGGCCAGTGGGAGGCGAGGCGTGTTCGCGCGAACCGGTATTGGAGAGGAAAGAGCGAAAAGTTGGAACGGTGCAGACACCGGTTCCGTATTGAGGGTGGGCCGGGCAGGTGCTAGTCGCGTGGAGTGGGTTCAGGAAGCCATCCTGGAATTGAAGGACCAGGAAGGCGTGGATCGCGTGGGAGTTTGGCTGGAAGAACAACTGAGCGCTGATGGGGTTGTGGCGGGTCCGGTCATCTTTCGAGGAGAGGTGTGGGAGCGTGGAATCGGAACTGGAATGCCGGAATGGTCGCGGCTCTCGAGTGAATCACCCCTGCCAATGAAATCGCTCGGGAATGGAAAGAGTTGTGAATACGAAGTAGAGAGGCCGAACTCGGGGCCGATTCTCGGGCCGCTGTTGGAACTGCAGCGCGTGCTGTGGGTGCCCGTTCTTGAACGGCGAATCCTGCGCGGAGTGGTGATGTTGGGCACGCAGAAGAGACAAAAGGCCCTGCCACGCACAAGAGCGGAAAATGTCGCGGAAGAACTGGGATTGTTACTGGAACTCCAGGAAGAACGAAGGCTAGCCGCCACGCGCAAAGCGGACTTGGAGCTTCTCAAGCGGATGTGGGGGCAGGTTCCGGGAGAACAAAACCCAAGCATGATCCTGGAGCGATTGGCCGAGAGCTGTATGGGTGGAGGCTCGCCTGGCGGAGCAGGAGCTGTGTTCGCCTTGATCGGAGAACGGAGGGGTGGCCTGCCCGTCGCGGCAACGTCCAGCGCGTCGCCGGAGGAGCAACTCGTCGTTCGGGCGCAGAGTGGGGACTCCGCGTGGGCAGACTGTGTCAACCACGGTCCGCTGGAAACATTGTGGCGGCAGGCAATAGAAAAGCGACACGTGGTGGGTGACGAGGCGGGCCATCTGCCGCTCGCAAAGGATATTTCGCGAATCCTGGCCATTCCGTTGGAATGCAGAGCGCAAATCTTCGGCGTGCTCCTGGTGGGACTGCCGCGGCAAAGGGCAACCTTGGACGAATTAGGGCGCCTGGAACTGCGGGCTATGTTGGCGGCAAGAATCTTGGAGCAGGAGCACCGGGCGGACGCACCCAAGCGGACACTTCAATCGAGCATGGTGCAGGCGGAAAAGCTGGCGGCCCTCGATCAGCGTGTGACGGGCATCGTGCATGAGCTGGGCAATCCGCTGACGACGATCCTGGCCAATGCGCAACGCCTGGTGTTACGAGGTGCCGCCGGCGCAAACTCCGCGGAAGCCCGCCAGATTCTTGAAGAAGCAGAACGCGCTACAGGGATTGTGCGCCAACTCCTCTATCTTGCGCGAGACACTCGGCCGGAGATGCGGCTGATGTCCTTGAATGAACTGGTGGAACGGACCGCAGAACTGCAGAAACCTCTGCTGGAGGGAAGCCGGCTGCACTTGGAGGTGGAAATCTTGAGGGGCCTGCCGCCGGTAAAAGGTGATTTTGGACAGTTGCAACAAGTGCTGCTGAATCTGCTGCAAAACGCTCATCAGGCCATGGAAGAGAGTGGTATGGGAACCACGATGGGTATACGAACGGCGATCGGCGGGACGGGCTATGTAACGATGGAAGTCTGGGACGACGGACCAGGAATCCCGGAGGCGCTCCAAGAGCGGATATTCGACCCATTTTTCACGACCAAGCCGGCGGGAAAGGGAACTGGGCTGGGGCTCGCGATCGTGAATGGGTTTGTCCGGCAGCACGAAGGCACAGTTTCCGTACGTTCCTCGCCGGCAGAAGGGGCGCGGTTCGTGGTCGAACTGCCGGCGGCCAAGCAAGTGTGGGAAGCGGCGGAACCGGAAAAGCGGAAGCAAGCACGACCACCCAAAATGTTGCCGGCTTCGTTTCACGGCAAAGGGAAAACTGCCACCGCGACAATGGAGCAGCCTCCGCACATCCTGGTAGTGGAAGATGAACCAACGGTCTCCAGCCTGATCGCCGACGTCTTGCGCGAGGAGGGCATGCGCGTCGATGTTTTGTCGGACGGGCAAAGAGCGCTCGAGCGCGTGCGGAAGGAGTCCTACGATTTGGCGATTTGCGACTTGAGGATGCCGGGGATGGACGGGCAGATTTTCTACGGAGCGCTGGTGCAGAGTCAGAGTCCATTGCGGGAACATGTCTTGTTTGTGACCGGCGACGTGCTGGCGCAACGCACACAGGAATTTTTGGAGGGGAACCATTTGCCGCATGTGGCCAAACCGTTCCGGGTCGAAGAATTGAGCCTCGCGGTGCGCGGGGCGCTATGGGGAAAGCGGAAAGCGGCGTCGTCGTAGCGAAATTGCAAAGATGATTGACTTGGGAACGGGAAGAGCGAATGAGGGAAGATGAGCATCGCCAGGGTGAAGAAAGAGACTTCGGCGAGGTACTGCGGCACGAGTTGAACAATCCGCTGACCGGCATACTGGGGAACGCCGAACTGCTATTGGTGGAAATGCGGCGAAGCCATGCGGAGCTGCCGCCGCGCGCGCAAACAAGGCTGGAAACCATCGCGGCGCTTGCGGTCCGCATGAGAGAAACAGTCCGGCGGTTGAGCGAAGAGTGGGAAGTACAGGTGGTGCAAACAGAGCGGGAGGCGGCAAATGAGACGGAAGCCTACCGCTGATTCCTTTGAACATTAGGGAGCAACGTAAGGTTCGGCAAAGAAGTGCAGCACGCGACGCTGGAATTCCGCGGGCTGGTAGCCCAGCGCAGCGGTATGGAACGCGCCGGGGACAACCCAAAGCGATTTGGGTTCGCGGGCCGCGCCATAGATTCTTTCCGAATGACGGCAGGGAAGCGTGGTGTCTGCCGTATCGCAAATGAGAAAGACCGGGAAGGCTCGCGTGGCGACCGCGCGTTCCGGAGAAACCTCCGCGGCACGAAACCCGGCGAGGGACTGGCCCCGGGCGAGCATCACCCAGGCGCCGGGCGCGAATAAAGTTTTTCCCAGCAGCGGATATCTCTGAAGGCCTGCGTAGTCGTAAGACGCTTCGCGCAGGCTGGCGAAGGGTGCTTCGGCGACGACCGCCTCGATTCGCGGATCGACGCCGGCGGATTGCAACGCGATCCCCGCGCCCATGGATTCGCCCAAAGCAAAAATGTGAGCGGGATGTTCCGAGGCCACTAGCGCGTCGAGGATGGCGCGGGTGTCATTGCGTTCGAGCCACCCATACGTGGCGATCGGCCCTTCGCTTTGGCCGTGGCCGCGCGCGTCCATGAGCGTGACGCCGTAACCGGCGCGAAGCAGGAAGAGGGAGTGTTCCAGCACCCCCATGCGGTTATCCGCTACACCGTGGAAGAGCAGGACCCAGGAACCATTGGGCTGCGCGGCGCGGACTTTCCATCCATGCAGCAGAATGCCGTCGGGGGCCCGAACGTCAAAGGGTTTGCGGTAAGCGCCGATCTGCACAAAGGAAACGTCGGCCTGCTGGACGAGATCGCGGGTGAGCGGTCGCCGGAGGGGATGCAGAAACGAGGGAGCCACCAGCCAGCCGAGCACCATAGCAACAATGGGCGGAGCAAGGAGCAGCGTGCCGAAGATGCGAACGATAAGCCGGCGCATGGTTTTGTACACTAAGGATACGTGGAATCGATCGGATTCGTTCCAAGTTGGAGTTGCTCCAGCAAAGGATTCAATGCAGGAGAACGAGATGGCAGCTTGGGCAAAATGAGCACCACGTTTGCCCCGTGCGGAAATGAGGCTGGGCTGGCCAGAGATGCAGGTGATTCAGGCCGGGCATGCCTCTATAATTCCTAGGCGGGTAGTCATGTATTTTTCAGTGGATTGTGAGCCAAGTGCACCTCACCAGCGGGGTGGCGGCAGACGGACAATCGTGGAGAACGCGATGAAACGTCCAATAATCAACGCCGGGTCGGTAGCATTGCTGGTGTGCCTGTTGGGGGGCTGCGCCGGCGGCTCCGGCGGTGGAGGAACAGAGACCAGTGCACCGGTGATCACAACCCAGCCAGCGAATCAGGCTGTTACGGTTGGGCAGCCGGCTGCATTTTCCGTTGCGGCCAGTGGAACAGCCCCGCTGAGTTACAAGTGGCAGAAGAATGGAGCGGACATTAGCGGTGCCATTTCGGCGAGCTACACCACTCCGGCAACCACGCAAGCGGATGATGGCGCGACGTTCCGCGCGATTGTAAGCAATACGGCGGGAAGCGCCACGAGCAATAGCGCGACCTTGACGGTCAACTCCACGACCGCCGGCACCGATGTGACGACTTACAAAAATGACCTTGCGCGTACAGGGCAGAATCTGACCGAAACAATTCTGACCACCGCCAATGTTAATGCCACCAGCTTTGGCCTTCTGCGCAAACTGGCAGTCACCGGAAAGGTGGACGCGCAGCCGCTCTATCTCTCGCAATTGGCTGTTTCAGGCAGTTTGCACAACGTGGTCTTTGTAGTCACGGAGCATGACCAGGTGTACGCGTTCGACGCAGATACGGGCGCAACACTTTGGAATGTTTCCGTAGCCGGCGCGGGAGAAACACCAAGTGACGATCGCGGGTGCAACCAAGTGTCGCCGGAGATCGGCGTGACCGCCACGCCGGTGATTGACCGCCACGCCGGGACGCATGGCGTGATCTACGTGGTGGCCATGACCAAGGACAGCCAAGGAAATCACCACCAGCGGCTTCATGCACTTGACGTGACCACGGGCGCAGAATTATTCAACGGGCCCAAAGAGATACAGGCGACGTTTCCCAATGCCACAGGACAGACCACATTTGCCCCGGGCCAATACAAAGAGCGGCCGGGGCTGTTGCTGCTGAACGGCTTCGTTTACCTGAGCTTCTCTTCGCATTGCGACGGGGGGCCTTACACTGGCTGGATCATGGGATATGACCAAACGACACTGGCGCGGACGAGCGTGCTCAACATTGGGCCCAACGGCGGCGGGCCGTCGATCTGGATGAGCGGAGGCGCACCGGCGGCAGACGCGGCGGGGAATATTTATCTGCTGGCGGCGAACGGGACGTTTGAAACTACCTTGGACACCAACGGCTTTCCAAACCTGGGAGACTTCGGAAACTCGTTCGTGAAGATTTCGACGGCAAACAATACCTTGAAAGTGGCGGACTACTTTGCGATGTCGAATGAGGTGAGTGAGTCGAACGGCGACGTGGATTTGGGGTCGGGAGGAGCGATGCTGCTGCCGGATATGACCGACAGTGGCGGGACGGTGCAGCACCTTGCGGTGGGAGCGGGAAAGGACAGCAATATCTACGTGGTGAGCCGCGACGCGATGGGGAAATTCAGTCCCGCAAGCAACAACATCTGGCAGGAGATCGCTGGCGCGCTGCCCGGGGGCATCTGGTCCACTCCGGCGTATTTCAATCGCACGGTGTATTACGGGGGACGTCGGAGGTTCCCTCAAGGCTTTCGCGATTTCGGCCGCCAAGCTTGGGCTTTCCCCGAGTTCACAGACGGGCAAGACGTTTCCGTACCCTGGAACGGCGCCGGCCGTCTCCGCGAACGGCACGTCAAACGGAATCGTCTGGGCGCATGAGAATCAGTCCACGGCCGTGCTGCACGCCTACGATGCCGCGAACTTGACCAATGAGCTGTACAACAGCAACCAGGCGGTTTCCGGGCGTGATCAGTGCGGGAGCGGGAATAAGTTCATCACTCCAACGATCGCGGACGGCAAGGTGTTTCTCGGGACCCAGAACAGTGTTTGCGTGTACGGATTGCTGCACTAACAAAGAGAACCGCAAGCCGCGGTAGCTACGCTTTCGGCAAGACGAATTCCCGGAACTCCGGGAAACACCCCTAAGGTCGGGGCGAGCAGGCTCGTCAGCAGGAATTCAGGAGCGGAAGAGCACGTCCTCGCGCTGGAACATTTTGACGGCGAGAAAGATCGCTGCGCCGGCGTACACACAGGTAGAAACGAAAATCAGGATGATGGAGTTCCAGTGGTACGTCCCGGTGATGATTTCCTTGCAAACCAGGCTGGTGTTCAGCACGGGGATCAGAGCGAGCTTAGGAGTAAGTTCGACTCCCGGCATCACGGAAGCGATGGCTGGGATTACGACAACAAACGTGAGCGGAGTGAGGTAGCTCTGCGCCTCCTTATAGGTCTTGGCAAAAAGAGCGATGGTCATCAAAACGGCCGAGAACAGCACCGCAAGAGGAAGGGCCATGAAGAAAACAGCCACGACGGAAACGGGCCCCAGGTTGAGATTGAGAACTTGTTCCCCGGAGGATTTCATCAAATCAGAGTGTCCGAGAATCGCAAAGGACATGCCCATGGAAGTGACGGAGAGAATCGCGGAAACCAGGGAACCGGAAAAGACCAGGAGAAACTTGCCGATAACCAAGTCGAAGCGCGAGATGGGGCTGGAGAGAATGGTTTCAATCGTGCCGCGCTCTTTTTCGCCGGCTGTGAGGTCGATGGCCGGATACATGGCCCCGGTGAGGCAGAGCAGGATGACGGCGTAGCCGATGAATCCGCCCACACTCGCACCACCGACTTTTTCGGGGGGCGCGACGTTTTCCTGCTTGACCTCAAACGGCGATAGGGTACTGGCAGGAAGATTCTTGGCAGCGAGACGGTTCTTAACGACGGTATTGCGGTACTCCTCGATGGCTTTCTGTAGATGGTTTGCTCCGAACGATGATCTGAGCTCCCCTTCATAAAAATAAATTCTGACCGTTGACGCCGTTCCTTCGCCAAGCGCTGCCTGGAAGCCTTTGGGGATTTCGACGGCCGCGCGAATCTTTTTATCGGAAATCTGGTCCTTCCAATCGGCGGCAAAGGGAACGATCTCCAGCTTGTCCAGCCTGTGCAGGCGCTCCAAGAGTTCCGGAGAATCCTCACCCCCGAGGATCATGATCTTGGGGGTTTCCTTTTCCGCGTTGCCGATCAGGACGGTAGCCACAGCCGTGACGCCAACCATCAACAGGGGAAAAGCGAGTAACGGCACGAGCACAGTGGAAATTAGGGTCCGGCGATCGCGCAACCACTCCGTGAGCTCCTTGCGATACACGACAGATATGGTGGAGAGATTCATGAATTCAGGCCACCGAACTATCCGGATACGAACTCGCGACCTTCAGGAAGATCTCCTCGAGGTCGTGTTCGTGGTAGCGGTCGCGAAGTTCGGCAAGCTGGCCCTCGGCGAGAAGTTTGCCGGAATGGATGATACCGATGGTGTCGCAGAGCTTCTCAACTTCGCTCATGACGTGCGTGGAGAAGATGACGGTCTTGCCGCGCTCGCGGCATTCACGGATGAAATCGATGATGGTGCGGGCGGTCATAATGT